>Ga0256407_10000893_pt1 | contig 67241 bp, 78 predicted proteins | sample RumenRJG_04DNA_FD_193489 | JGI IMG/M metagenome (GOLD analysis project Ga0256407, IMG submission 193489) | Bovine rumen microbial communities from Lethbridge, Alberta, Canada - RJG_04 | ecosystem: Host-associated > Mammals > Digestive system > Stomach > Rumen | place: Canada: Alberta... | reverse complement strand
CATTCCATATCCACCACCGCCTCCTCCTCTCCCACCTGAACTTCCGCCTCCAGGAGCAAAATATCCACCTCCACCTCCACCACCATTTCCGCCTTTAGCTTTTTTTCCATATCCTCCCCCACCCCCACCACCTTCTGTAGTTCCTTCTCCGCCATCTCCGCCATATCCACCACCTCCACCTCCACCACCATTACCCCAAGTTAAAGCACTGCAATAGGCATTTCCTCCATTGCTACCATATCCACCACCTCCACCTCCACTTACCATAATATGATACCAAGTATCTTCATCATGTTCTACATAAGTATTTGTATATGAACTACCGCCATTTCCGCCATATCCTCCCCCTCCTCCATAATTATTGCCTCCTCTTCCTTCTCCTCTTAATAATACTCCTCCTACATTATCTACATTAGTCCAAGTAGAGGTATTAGTACCATCTTGAGAATTAGTAAAATTATTATTTTTACTATTATATATTCCACCGTTTCCGCCATAAGTCCCTCCTCTTCCACCATTAACGCAAGCAGAGATATTTGAGTATAAAGATATGCTCGTGATCCTAATACTTCCTCCCCCTCCTCCACCATAAGTTCCTCCGTTTCCACTTAAACTAGTTTTGAGATTATTTCCACCAAGTTCACTAATATGTATATATCCACCACCTCCGCCTCCATAAGTTCCTCCATTTCCACCATACCAACCTCCTCCCCCACCACCCCATATACCACCATTGCCTCCAGATCTATTTCTATTAATATCAAAATGTGTTTGGCCTCCTCCCCCAAATTGGTATCCACTTCCTGCATTAGGTCCTCCACCTCCAGATCCTCCAGATCCTCCAGTTCTAGACTCTCCACCCCCTCCTCCATTGGCACTTAAATAACTACCAAAAGAAGTAGTGCCACCACTATTACCTCCAGCACTTTGATTTTTTCCAGAATTTCCACCTAACCCAATTTGTACTGATATATTGGTTCCATTAGGAATATCAAATTCTCCATTATTCATCCATCCTCCTCCCCCTCCTCCACAATTGCCGCCTCCACCTCCACCACCAAATAATCTTACACTAATATTTCCCTTATGATCAGGAACAGTATAAGTTTGTGATTCAAATATCATATCCGTAAATAATGCGCTTCCTCCTCCTGATCCGCTTCCTCCTCGCCGACTGATAACCGCCTCACTCATATATTTCAGCACTCCTTTCATTTTCGAGGAGAGCGCTGACAAAATTAAGAAGAAGTAGCAATTCCTTGCTACTTCATATTTATTACAGTCTTCTTTATCATCAATCCTATTATCAAGATGATTACTCTCTAGATCTCTATATCGATTACTATTATCAACCCCATGATAATAGTCATACTGTCGTCTTCTTCTCTTCAACAATAACAAGATAATTGCCACCTCCTTATTGTAGAATATATTTCTATATCTATATCAAATAAATTTATTTTTTACAAAACTTCGCATATATGGGAATTTATAAGAAACGGCGACCCGTTTGATAGCATCCACCCTGCTATCGTTCGAGTCGCCGTCGCCGTTTTGTAAATGAATTTTCTTTATACTTTCTCTTAGTAAATATAAAGAAAAGAAGAGACATGACCCGAAAGTCATGTCTCTTATTTAGATTACATTTATTAGAAGAGATAAATGTATTAAGAAAAGGCAAAGATATACATGGAGTTACCAAGCCTTAAAGTTTCAGATAAGAGACACCTCTCTCCTCCCACCTCCCTATCATCCTAGGGGGGGGGGCATCTCAGGTTGTCTGTTGTAGAAAACTACCTTTCTCTGGCCTGGGAAACTCCACTTTCTTTATCTGAATGTTTAAAGTGTTGAAAAATATTACAATGATTAAGTATAGTACTGAATGATACAAATTCCATCTCCACCTCTATGCCATGGATAAGAAATCCAAGTAGACTCACTATTTGATCCACCTCCACCTATACCGGCGCTTACCATATATTCTGCTCCGTTTCCATAACTACCTCCACCTCCTAAATATTCATTATTTCCATCTCCTCCTTTTCCATACCATCCACCTCCACCACCTCCATTATTTCCACCACGCGCTGTTTTTCCATATCCACCACCCCCACCACAATTAAATCCTCCATCTCCACCATATCCACCACCTCCGCCTCCACCCCAATAATTATTATATGCATCTCCTCCATTACTTCCATATCCCCCACCGCCTCCACCGCCAAATGCTCCTCCATTCCCTCCATTTCCGCCAAATCCACCACCTCCGCCTCCACCGCCTTGATAACTATTTTTACCATTTACTCCACCTCGTCCTCCTTTTCCCCATCCTCTTAAATATTCTCCAGTAGCTGGATCTTTATCTACATTAGTCCAAGTAGAGGTATTAGTACCATTATTACCATTTGTAAAAACTCCTTTATAAGAATCACTTCTATAATATCCTCCATTCCCTCCATTTCCACATAATCCAGAATTACCCTCAGAACTATTTTGCGTATTAATACATCCACCATATCCTCCTTTATCTCCTTTTTTTCTATAGATGCTGGCACTACCACCCCCTCCCCCTCCACCACCATAATACCCGCCATTTCCACCATTTGACCATCTATCTTCATCATCTACTGCTCCTCCCCCTCCACCTCCGCCATAATATCCGCCATCTCCTCCAGTACAATACCTCCATGTTCCTCCACCACCTCCTCCACCATAAGTTCCTCCATTTCCGACATAGAATCCACTTCCTCCGCTTCCCCCGCCACATTGAAAATTACTTCCACCACAATTTGCTCCCCCACCGCATCCTCCTCCATCTCCACCACCATTTGCTGACACATAACTACCAAAGGAAGTAGTTCCTCCAGCTTCAGAACTCATTATTCCGCCTTTACCAACAACTATTTCTATTTCTTGACTAGGAATAACTTCTATTTGTTGTATATTTACATTTCCTCCATTTCCAGATTTCCATCCATATCCTCCTGTATTATAAGTACCAAAAGCTCCTGCTTGACCTCCTCCGACACATATAACTGTAATAGTATTATTTTTAATATTTTTTGGAATAATAAAATTAGTATTTCCGAAAAATGATTGTGTGATTAATTCTCCACCGCCACCAGATCCAGAACCACCACGTCTAGAAATTACTGCCTCTGACATATAAAAGTCACTCTCCTTAGAGGAGAGTGACTAATAGCACCCTCCTCGAATTTGTAGTGTTTAACCACCCTTCCGGGGGGGGGGGGCAAATTGACTAATATGAAGATGAATCATAATTAGATACCCCTTTATTTAAAAGATTTAAGTATAGTATTGGACAATGCAGATACCATTACCACCTCTACCAGGATATACTCCAGAAGTAGCATTACAAGCTCCTCCACCAGCTCCTATACCACCATTTTTTCCATTACCAATAGTAGTATAAATTGTTCCATGACCACCATTTTCATAACCTCCCCCTCCACCTCCATCACTTCCGCCACAACTAAAATATCCTCCGCCACCTCCACATCCGCCTCCTCCACTAGCTCCTTTTCCATATCCTCCACCTCCACCACTTCCAGATTGTGAAGAATCCCCACTACTACCATTTCCTCCATTTCCTCCATATCCACCACCACCTCCACCAGCAGGATAAGTTGTAGATGTATATGATCCTCCATCTCCACCATATCCTCCTCCCCCACCATATCCATACCAAGAACTGTTTTTATACCATCCATTTCCTCCATTTCCTCCAAACCCTCCTCCACCACCAAATGCATGATTTGCAGTATTTATTACATTGCTTGAATTTCTCATATATCCTCCTCTTCCCCATCCTCTTAAATATTCTCCTGTCTTAGGATCTTTATCTACATTAGTCCAAGTAGAGGTATTAGTACCATCGGTAGCATTAATACTGAGATTTCCTCCATTTCCTCCATAAGTACCACCTATTCCTACATTACTACTATACATCCCACATCCTCCACCACCTCCATATGTTCCACCATTCCCACCATTACCATATCCTCCCCCTCCCCCTCCATAAGTACCACCATCTCCACCATTTCCATCGCATCCTCCTCCTCCGCCACCCCATATTCCTCCGCCCCCACCATGTGTTCCTCCTCCTCCTCCAAATTGATACCCATACCCACCATTTGACTTACCTCCCCCACCACTACCTCCATTGCCACCAGTTCCAACTGATCCTCCCCCTCCTCCATTAGCACTTAAAAAAGTTCCAAATGTTGTTGTTCCACCACTACTACCACCATAAGCGTCATGCCCATTTAAACCTCCATTTCCTATAGTAATACTTACAATAGTCCCATTAGCTATATCAAATTCTCTATTATTCATCCATCCCCCACCTCCCCCACCACGTCGAGCTCCTCCACCTCCACCTCCAAAAATAAATACGCTAATATTTCCTATATGAGATGGAATAGCATAAAGATTATTTTGCCTAATAATATCAGTGTGCAACTCTTTTCCGCCAGATCCTCCACCACGCCTACTAATTACCGCCTCACTCATATATTTCAACGCTCCTTTTCTTGAGGAGGGCGCTGACAAAATTATAAAGAAGTAGCATCCCATGCTACTTCTTTCTTTCTTTCTATATCCATTAGATGATAACAACAAGAATGCCACCTCCTTGTCTATATTTATATACCTATATCATTTAAATACCCTTAAAATGCACGATAAAAATCCTATACCATTCTTGGTATAGGATTGTAATGTCATATTCAATATAACAAAGATCAGTTATTAGTATTCTTTACATTATTCCTAAATAAAGAATATTAATAAAAATGATTAAAGAGAGAGATTAGAATGACATTCATCTTATATCCAAGATAAAATCTCACCCACCTCCTCTCTCCTCCCTAGGTAACTAGAGCGAAAATGCTCTTCTATTATGGGCCTTCCTTAGGGGGGGGGGGGGGGGGACCCCATCTTGGACCTTCTCTGATGATATTCTACTTTCTCTCTCAAAGATATCCAGGTGTGAGTTCTCCTCAACGCTTAGATTTACTTATAAGTTCTAGTATATTAAAAAATATTATATTCTTTTCCGTCTTTAATAATATAACCAAACCTTTATATACATACTGCTAGAAGCGAACGTTATAACACTGTAAATCTATTTATTTATAATATTCTAAAAATTATATCAGAGCCAGAACCTGGCTCTGATATAGATATAGAAATATAGACAATAATCAGATTAATCCTAAGTGCTTATATGATACAGTCAAAACAAAATAGAGGCGTCGGGGATGACGCTTGTTAGGTTTCAAACGGAAATTATATACCAATCCAACACGCACACTCTAAGAGATGCAGAGACCGATTTTCCTCTGTATCACACTTAGGGATCTAATTAAAGACGGTATTATAACCTCCGCCTCCACCACCATAATTTAGAGTTAGGAGTATTGAAAAATATTAAGTATAATACTGAATGATACAGATACCATCTCCACCATTGTGTCTTGCACTTCCACTTGCTCCACCTCCAAATCCAGGAGGAATAAGACATTCTCCTCCTTTTCCATAACTACCTCCACCTCCTCCACAAGTTTGTGAGAAAACACTTCCATCACTTCCGCCATTTCCTCCTGGAACAAAGTATCCTCCACCTCCTCCAGCTCCACCCCATCTAGACATTGAACCACTGCCACCATCTGCTCCTCTTCCATAACCTCCTCCCCCGCCTCCACCACTATGAGTACCACCATCTCCTCCATTACCTCCATAACCTCCTCCCCCTCCAGTATACTGCCATGTACTATGTTTTATACCGCCATTACCTCCATAACCTCCTCCCCCTCCACAGTTACCACCACCTAATCCATATCCTTGACAATTTTCTGGAACTGTAGATATTCCGGTTGTATTAGTGCCATTTGTAGCATTAATAGTAGTATTGCCTCCATTTCCAGCAAACCCAGATAAACCTTCATTTATATTTAATACATTAATACATCCTCCTCTTCCATATCTATTATCTTCTGTATTTGATCCACTTCCTCCTCCTCCACCATAATATCCACCATTTCCGCCATGGCCATATATAGCTGAATAATTAGTTATAGATGTGCCTCCACCTCCACCCCATATTCCTCCATCTCCTCCTTTTGAACCTGTTCCATTAATATTACCCATTCCTCCCCCGCCCCCAAATTGATATCCTCTTCCACCATTAAAAACTCCGCCTCCGCCACCAGATCCACCATCTCCTCCATAACCTCCACGTCCTCCACTTCCTCCTATCGCACTCAAATATCCTCCAAAGAATGTAGTACCGCCAGTTGGAGTATTACCATTTATTGAAGAATAGCCTCCACTACAACCACCTTTACCTATAATAACTTCAATATTGCTTCCATTAGCTATATCGAATTCTCCATAATTCATCCATCCTCCCCCTCCACCACTATATTCATAAGTACCCTGTCCACAACTTCCTCCCCCTCCACCACCAAATATTCTTACACTAATATTTCCTTTATGATTAGGGATAGTATAAATTTGATTAGTTAGAATCATATCTGTATGTAATTCATTTCCTCCCCCACCTCCAGAACTATATCCTCCACCTTTTACTACAATACATTCGCTCATAAGAGAACACACTCTCCTTTTAAGGAGAGTGTGTTAAATACAGCACCCTCCTCGAAGATATAGTAGTTATTAACTACCCTTTCGGGGGGGGGGGCAAATTGACTAATATGAAGATGAATCATAATTAGATACCCCTTTAAATTGGTTTATAATATTGAATAATACAAATACCAGATCCACCAGCCTGATTCTGTCCTCCCCCTCCACCAAATCCAGGCTCTTCTACATATAATGAATTACTAGACCAGGTTCCTCCTCTTCCATATCCTCCCCCTCCACCACAAATGCCATAATGGTCTGTCCATCCAGTACCACCTTTACTAAAATATCCTCCCCCTCCACCCCCGCAATAATCCCCTCCATCTGCTCCTTTTCCATATCCTCCCCCTCCACCTCCATAATTTCCTCCATTACCACCATATCCTCCGCCTCCTCCAGTTTGTGCTGGAGACCATTGCCAACTACCTTTTTCTATGCCACCTCTTCCGCCAAATCCTCCACCACCTCCATACCATCCATAATTTTCATTATAAAATTGACTATTACTTGTATTAAAGGTATTATAATACGTTGGTGCTTTTCCATCTCCCTGTAAAAATCCTTCAATATTTATCCAACCAATAGTATTAGTACCATCCTCTGCATTACCAGTTACACCGCTCCAACTAGATCCTCCAGGATATCCTCCATTTCCACCAAGGCCAGACTGTTTCCAAGTACCATTATCATTATACCAACCGCCAATTCCAGCACTATTAAGATATGAGCTAACACCTCCTCCACCTCCACCATAATATCCTCCATTTCCACCATGATATCCATCACCATATCCATTAACTGTATGACCTCCTCCGCCTCCCCATATACCACCATCACCACCAGAACTACTTGATGTAGTGCCACCATGTGTTCCCCCTCCTCCTCCACCAAATTGATATCCATTACCGCCTTTAGTACCTTGCGATCCTCCCCCTCCTCCTGATCCACCATCTCCACCTCCACCATCTCCACCTCTACCACCATTAGCACTTAAATAAGTACCAAAAGATGTAGCACTGCCTGTATACTTCCATCCTCCTCCTGTACCAATAGTAATAGATACCGTACTACCATTATTTATATTAAATTCTCCATTATTCATCCATCCTCCGCCACCCCCGCCCCATGGTCCTCCTCCTCCACCTCCGCCAAATATTCTTACACTAATATTTCCAATATGATTTGGAATCGTATAAGAAGTGTTTTGTACGATAACTTCAGTTACAGATTCAATTCCATTAATTTTACCTCCACCAGATCCAGAACCACCTCTTCTACTAATTACCGCCTCACTCATATATTTCAACACTCCTTTTGTCGAGGAGGGTGTTGACAAACTTAATAGAGTCATAAGCATTAGCTTATGACCAGTCAAACATGTAAGTATAAAGATATAGAAAATAGATTCAGGAAGAGCATTACACTCTTCCTGAATATTCCATTTATGCAGTTTCTGATGATTCACATCCACAATAGAACTACTCATTCTCTGCATATTAAATGAAACCAAACCTTTCATCTATAATGGAAATTATTTCTATATCGATTTATACCCACCTCTCTATAGAGGTGGGTATCATTTTATCGAAATAGAAAGACAAATAAACCAAAATACAGAGATGCGTTAGCATCTCTGATTTAAGTTATTTTATTCTATATGAATCAGAGAGATTGAAGATAAAAGACACCTCACCTCTCCCTCCTCTCCCTAGGTAACTAGAGCGAAAATGCTCTTCTATTATGGGCCTTCCTTAGGGGGGGGTCAGAGAGGTGACTCTTGTTGGAAGTTACCTATTCGAATCTCTGATCCGATTACTATTAAGTTTGATTGATTAAAAATATATTAGACTAGCTCTTAGCTAGTCTAAAAATCTTATCTCATCTATAAAGATGGCCATACTTCCAGGATCACTTTCAGACAAAAAGAAAAGATCCTCATACTTAGTTACTTCTTTGTCATATAGCCATGGTTGCCCATCGACTATATAATATTTCTTACAGGAAATCAAGTACATCTCAAAAAGATCTGTATTGAATATGTACTTCCTATCAGTAAACCAGCCTATGCTAGTATACCTTAAAGGGAGCATCTTATTGACTTGTGGTCCTCGAGAGAGGATCATATGATATACCTTATTATCGGTTATCTTATCTCCGTAGAGTAAAACGTTGGTTAATAGATAAATGCAGGTAAAGCCATTTGGCACCGGTCGGTACCAAAAACCATTGGTCGTATAGTTATTTATCATAAATCCTTGATCTCTTAAAATAATCATACGATCTATCAAAGCAGTCTTAGCATTATCATAGTGCTTATAAACACCAATGATTCTCTTATAAATAGGGCTCATACCTGTATCTATTATTTCCATGAATACAGTCATGAAAAGAATAGACTCCCTTCTATAGTGGTTAATTAGATTTTAAAAAGGTTTAAACTTATTTCTAATAAATAAAATGGGGGTAATAACACTATGCCAGAAGATAAGAGAGACAATCTTGATGAAATAGTCGCCCTATTAAGATATGCCTATAAGAACAATGGATGGGCATATATGTATGATAATTATAAACTTGGTAAAAAGATCTTTAAATATATCACCATCAAATTCGATACTAGAGACTGCTCTGTATGGCTAATTGATTTTCATGATGATACTGGAAAGAATAACAAGCGTTTTAGTATAGAATCGAAGGATGATATTCAAGAGATCTATAATTGGCTAGATGCAACAAAGAAGGAGAAAAAAGATGATTAAACCAATTAAAGATATTGAAGAAATCAAGGCTTTATTATCTAGTAATCCAAATCTACATTCAGATATGAATATGGAAACTGATAAAGTCTCCACTGAAAATGGTTATAAGCTCTTTCTTGTAGAACTCTCTAGAGATGATGACCGCGTTCTTTTTATGAATACCACAGGTAGTATTGGTAAAGATATCTTTACTATATTACATCCTAAACTGAAAGAGAATCTTAAGACTGTTTGTATTCCAATCTTCAGAAACAAAAAAGATTATGATTATCTTTTAGGAGATTTAACCTGTCATATCTTTAATGGATATATGAATGTCATTGTACCTGATGATTTCATAGATCCATTCTATATTCTAGTAGTACAAGATGCATTTTATTCTAGTAGAAACAATGCTCTTCAGAAATTGATGAATCTTACACTAGAATAAAGTCCTAGATACCTCTCCCTGGCAACATAAGAGTAATCTGAAAATTTATGAAAGGGAGAGTGATATCATATGCAGCTTAGATACCCTTTTTCTTTACTCTTACCCTTAACTATATTGACGACATATGCCTATGCTACTGATGGAGAGTCTTCTTCGGCTAGCTCTATTGTGTCTCAAGGAGAACTAATCAATCAAGTAGAACAGGTTGCTGGCATTGCCAATAAATATGGTTTAACTGTTACAGTACTAGCAGTATTTCTTGTACTTTTCATGGTCTTTATGGGATATCAGATTATTACATCTGATAGAAATGCAAAGACTATGGCAGAGAATATGAAGAGAGAAGCTGAACAAAATAGGGAAGCGAATCAGAAGATGCTGGAAGCAATCATTGCATTTGCTAACGGCACTTCTATTTCTCCAAATCCTTCAGCTCCTGCAGCACCTCAGGAGCCGAAAGATACTCATCAAGAAGCCTCTAATAAACAAGGTAACTTGATGAAAGGCTATATAGATTCTTCTATTGCATTCAAAGATGCTTCTAGGATTGCTATGGAAGAAATAAAATGTGATCGTATAGCGATTTACTTATTCCATAATGGTAACAAATCTCATTATGGATATCAATTTGCCAAGATGAGTTGTATTCATGAGTGGACTTCTAGAGGTATTCAAACCTCTCGTAGAACCTATCATACAAATCTTCCCATCTATGTATTTGATTCAATCGTAGAATCTCTTATTTCAGACAATGAATTCGTTGTAGGAAACATTTCTGAATATGGGATTCTTACTGACATCACACAAGTTCAAGAGTTCATTGCTGGATCTCATGTGAAGGCTATGTTTGCTCTTGGTATTCGAGATCATGATAATAATCTTGCAGCATTTACAATCGCAGAGTTTAAAGACCCTCGCGATTTTGCTGAAGGATCTGTCTATGATTCGGTCAAGAAGGCGCTTACCACAATGAATCGAAATATCATTTCGATAATCATCAATGACCAGTTCCGTTCTGGATTCGAAGAAGAACACAAGGACTCATAAGAGTCCTTGTTTCTTTTTTATATCCATCGATAAGATGGTTTTCTTCCTCCAAAGAAGAGGAATTTAATATAGTCATCCAATATAATTGCTATAGCTACTAATGGCATCCATAGTAGTGCAAAGGGAAGACAGATTTGTCCAGCAATATTAAATGGCATATCACTATAGTCCCAAACATTAAGTCCAAGACCAATATTAAGAAATATACCAGATACGAATTCAATTGTCAATACAATTAAATCGCCATAAATAATCTGTTTCCAAAATGGTGTATCATGAGGAAGAACTTCATTAAGAAGACCAACACATATCAAAGCAAGTCCTCCTACAAAGAACATGCTGATATGTGAGTGACCTCTCCAAAGCATTTCAATGCCTACATAAATACTTCCGCCAATGATAAGAAGAGTTAAATATTCGATTATCTTTAAAATGACATTTAAGATATTGGAGTTCTTATTAATCATTTCTATCATCTCCTTTACTTAAATGTACAAAAAAGAAAAAGGGCCGAAGCCCTTAATCTTCCATAGCCATAGCCTCACAGCTATTAGCTATTGCCTCCTCTTCAGGAAGTTCTTCCACCAGTGTATAATCGGCAATTGTAATATATAAACAATTGCCAGCGACAAACATATCGACAACTTTATAGTCGAGGCGTTCGTCACCATCACCATCATTCTGATTGGCGAGTTCTTCCCACACTTTGGTAGAGTCCTCTTTACTATACATGGTATAGAAAGAGAAGTATTGAGTTTTATTATCTCTCTTTCTTTTATAGTACCCATTTACTGTGATAGATACGATACCATGGTATACGTTCGCTATATCCCTTAATGTCATTATATGACACCTCCTTCACAATTATAATATGTAACTGATTTCTCGGATCATTACAATTTACAAAAATAGTCATCTCTCAGATGACTATTTACGTGCGTTAAATTGTGAACAAATTGTGAACAAGGCCATTGAAAGCCATTTTCTGTTTACTGGTACTGCTCAAAAAATAAAAAGGCTGAGAGGGACCGAAGTCCCTCTCAGCGTACCTTAATTGGCGGTCTGAGCTCAAACCGTCATCTGCTTAGACTGCGTGGGTTCAGTGGCAGCCGGAGCCTGCTGAACAGGTGCAGCGGTCGGAGCCGGAGCAACCATCTGGCCAGGCATAGTGCCAGTAGCCATCAGCGGGTTGTAGCCAGGTGCCATCGGAGCACCATTGAGCTGAGTCATAGCAGGCGGATAGGCAGGACTCATGACACTACCCCAGGGATCAACCTGTGCAGGCTGGGGAGCCACAGGCTGCTGCTGAGGCATCATAGGAGCTGCTGCCATCGGAGGATTGGCCCACTGCTGCTGAGCAAACTGCTGCGGAGGAATGGGCTGCTGAGCCGGCTGCTGGGGATAACCGAATCCCATCATGGGCTGCTGATAGCCAATACCAAACGGATTGAATCCGCTCAGCAGGCCGACAGTTGCCTGATATGGATTAACACCAGCATTTGCACTGAATGCATTACCGGAGAAGTTCTCATACAGACTGAAGTTCTTCGTAGCACGCTTCATCAGATCGGGAGCCTTCTTAATCATGGAGAGCGTCTGAGAATAATTCTTGAGGAATTCCTCAGGAATATCCATATAGATGGTCTTCATGGTTTGGAGAGCATCGACCATACGATCGGTGAGCTCCTGAATGTCCTTTTCCGGATCTTCGACAAGGTGGAATGTCTCGCCGCACACACGGCAAGTCACAGTACCATCATTGTTCTCAACGAGAGCAATACGACCAGTACCGGGCTCCTTGTGAGTGCACCAGTTGCGCACCTTATCAGTGTTGCTGATCCGGATATCCAGTTCATCATTGGATTGACCGAGCATCTTTGCAAGTTCGGCTGTTACCGGTTGAGTGTTCTTCGGCTGGGGCCGAGCACCCATGGTATAGCCACCATAGTAAAGGCCAGTCTGATACGCGGGGTTCTGATTCGGATAAAACATTTGGGGTACCTCCAATATGAAATATTTGCACAAGCTTGCTATATCGAGACTACTACCTAGTCGCATCTAGAAAACGACTAGATGCAAGATATAACTCACTTTGTACTTGATAATAATATGTGCTTATATACAAGTTTTACTTTGTGTTTTTTATTACTATTTGCAATGTTAATACAGAGTCCAAGAAAGGACTCTGTATTAACGGGGCGAATGGATTTTAAATAAATACACAAAGGAGTTTTATGAACCGCAACTGGTTGACCAGACCAGTACATATATGTTGTAACTGAGTATAAAAATACAGAGAGACCGAAGTCTCTCTGTATTAGTGACTTGTATAAATACAAGTCTGCCTGCTTCACACGCTAATTAGAGGTTAGTTTAATCAACGATAACCTTGAGCGTGATCGTGGCCTCATCGTCAACATTAGCCGTCGGGCACATGTCATCGATAGCAGCCTTGAAAGCAGCCAGATCGCCACCGGTAGCATACGAAACAGTCGTAATGCCATCGGAAGCCTCGAGACCGGAAACACCAGTCAGGGCGAGGATGTCATCGATAATGCCAGTGGTAGTGATTGCATTGGGAACACTGGTAGAAACCAGGTACTCATTGGGGTCACCGCCGGCAACTGGATCGATTGTAACACTCTCGTTGTCGAGGTTATCAATGATGTCATGGATCTCCTCGTCAACAACAGCTTCCTCGGTGCCAGGAACGACATCATAGTAGCCGGTGCTCGCATTGAAGTCGGTCTTATAACCGCTGGCAACAAAATCAACAACATCGGTGTTGAAGGAGCCACCAGTAATGACCTTCTTATTAGCAGCAGCGCTGATATTGACAGCAGCCTTGCCATCGCCACCATTGAACTTACCGCCAGTGACGGACAGAACAACATAGGAAGCAGCAGCAACAGGCTTACCACCCTTCTGAGCGATGCCTTCATAGAGAGCATGACCATTCTGAGAGACAAACTCACCACCATTAACGGTGACAGTCAGGCTCTTAGCATAGCCATCATTGCTCGTCAGGCTGAGAGCAGCACCGGTCTCTTCGGAACCATCATTGTTTCCATCGGCCGGATCCTTGTACTCGCCATAAGCGGTAAACTTACCACCATTGATCTCGAAGATACCACTCTTGGCAGAAACTGTGGTAGTACCCTCAGCGGTAACGTTGTTAAGAATCCACTTAGCGAAGCCAGCACCATAGATAGCCTCACCAACCTTGTTGGGAGACTTATCGCTGATGACCACGTCAGTAAGACGCAGAACAGGGATAGCACCCTCAAGGTTCTGAACAGTGCCATTGACATAGACACCAAAGCCATTGCTAAGAACATCAACCTTCGTGCCAGTCATGTTGACCTCAACGTTGAAGTTCTGGCTCTGAGACTCGCGACGGGAGACAATCAGACCATACACTGCGCTAAGAGTGATACCAGAGCCAGTGTTGACAATGGACTTAGCCTCACCAGCAGCAGTACCCTTAACACAAACAGGATAGGTCTGAGGATTCGACAACGTACCAGTACCGGTCAGGTTCAGTGTACCGCCCTGAGCGAGGAAGTACGAAGTCTTGTCCGCAAATGTGATATTCTTGTTATTCATATTGACGGTGATCTCACGAGCTCCATCAATAGTAAGAATATTGCCAGCGGGGACAGCAACATCATGCTGAAGAACGATCTCGTCACCACTCTGAGCCAGAGCAACAGCCTCAATCAGCGTGTTGACATAGATAATGGTGCCATCACGATTGATATAAGTCTCGCACTCAGCTTCATTCCAGTAACGAACTCTGAAGACATACTGCAGAGTAGCAGCCGTAGCGGACTCAACATTGAGTGCGCCATTGACTACGCCGTTATTACTATCAGGCATAATACTTAATACTCCTTTCCAAAAATTATTATAGGATTCTGTATCGCCCGGAATCAGAGTAAAGGTCTTACCATTCGCAGTGACAGTAGCTTTGCTCAGCTTATCGATATCACCGAGAAATTCAGGCAGACCAATATCGCCAATTTCCGTGCTATTAATAACGGCGTCAATCTTTCTATCATTAACAGACAGCGAAGTAATGGCGTCGTCACTAACCAATTCTAAAAAGTTATTGATAGATTCTTCAGTCTCATCTATCCACTTTTTATCATCTTCAGGATTGCTATTCTTAGCAATTCTGAAATCATAAATAACTCCAATGCCGAAAGCTTCAACATGGAGTTTGCAACCAAAGACCGCTCCCATAGCATGAGGCAGAACTTCAACTACATTAGCATTGAAAGATGCTACAGACTTTTCATCTTTAGGATCATATACTGCAGCCTTCTCAAAGCTAGAGAATTCTGCCCTAAAGATATCAGTTCCAACAGCCTTGACAGCATTTTCAATCGTATTAGCAATAGCCTGCATATCAATGACAGTAACGTCATATCTACGGCTAGTGCCTCTCTGAACAAAGTTTTCATCTGCTTCGATGATAGGATCAATCAAAGCATAGAGTTTGTTCATCTTAGTTCTCTGATCAATAGGATTTGCATGAATTCTACCATCAGATCTCACCTCAGGAACAGAAGGATGAGGCGGAACCAGCGGGACACTATCATAATACGGGCCAGGAGACTTGGGGACATTGGCTATATTACGAATATTAGCAGCCCACTCGAAAATCATATTTTTCTTTTCTTCGTTGATGAGCCCAGTCTTTACGAAGAGCTCGTCAACGACCTTTTTGAAGTTCGTCATATTATACAGCCCCTCCATAAACTGGATATTTCCGTAAAACCCTGTAATGAGTTTATACGGGGAATCAGCAGAACTCCTTGGGCTATCAGAGTTGGCCTTGATAGCATGGACGAGTTCGTTTTCGTCATCCCAAATAACGAAATCGTCGGTGTTCCTGAATGCTACTTCATCATCGAAGACTGTAGTAAGACTAGACGCAAGGGGTTTCCCTGTGCCATCATCACTAAGGCTGATTGATTTAATCAGCGAGACTTGATCTTTTTCCAAGATATGTCCCTCCTCTAAGAATGATTTGATAAGATACTACAGATCTTCTGATACGCAATAGATAGAATCTTAAATGGCGCATCAGGAGTTGTATACATCTCAGCATTAGATACAATAGCATGTAAAATTTGGTTGTCATCATCCCAAATTAAGAATGCATTTCTGGAATCAATGGTATTTTCTTTAGCATCGACGACTACTCGATAATCAGTACAACCATTGAGAGCTTCTCTCATTGCTTTAACTTGGGCTAGTGACGGAGGTGAAAATGCAGACATTTTATAACCTCCTAGAGAAAAAATAAAGATTGGATAGAGGCATAGAGCTATGCCCTATGCCTCTATCATAGCTCTTACTCGAATGTTAAGCATCTAGCAATTAGCTACCAGTTATCATTACTACCGGCCTGGCTAATGCAATTTCTTTCGAGCATGGTAGCTTTCTGATAATAGTAGTTTAAAGATCTGATGAGCTCTTCATACTCACTTCTCTTAAGAACTACAGTATCATCGAGAGAATATACGTTTGTATTAATATTGACACCCATATCACAATTTCAGGTCTCTATTTGTAGAAAGCTGATTATTCATGCCGAAGATAGCTCCGATATCTCCAGAGTTGATATATCCAGTCAGGATGGAATATACATAAGACCATCCATTTCTGATATTCATCTCCTGATTCTTCAGAGCAATTACATCAGCATCAGAGCATCCAGGATACGTGTAGTTCAACGAAGTCAACAGAATATCATGTCTGCGGACATTCCTTTCTGCTGCCTTTAACGCTGCCCATACAAAATCTGTATTCTGGAACTCATAGATGTTCTGGACATTCCATCTTCCACGAGACATATCACGGAAGACATCTATTGCATGACGTTCCATACGTCCTGCATCGCCCATTACATCAACATTCTTTCCTGTATAACGCTGAGGTTGAGAACCGCGGTTACCACCACGATTGTTGTTTCTGTTATTGCTTTTTCCCATTAGTCTTAGCTCCTTTCTTCTTGGTAGTGGTCTTTGTCTTTGTCTTGGTATCCTTCGGCTTAGAGCGATTTACCTCTGCCGCAGGAATATCCTTAAGAGCATCCTTAGGCATTCTGACCCAGTTACCATTCTTCCATCCATCTTCACAGTCAGGACAGAACTTGGTCTGAAGACACTCTTCAGTTGCATGAGGACAATTCTTTTTATTGGACACAAGAGCCGCAATAGCATGGGCATTGTCCTTATTGTTGACTGCGGTAAAGTACATATTCTCATAATTGAGATGTGCCTCTACCTGTTTTACGCCATCATTTTGAATCATTTCAGCCATGTTTATATCTCCTTTACACATAATATTTACAATGATTTAAAAACTCTTCGAGATTATATCCTAATGCTTGCAGAGTACAGACCATAAGAGCATCTGCTGCCATATGGGCTTTCTCTGTATCTTCATTTTCATAGAATTCTCTCATAAGAGTTTCAAACATATGTTTCGAGATAACCTCTTTATTGGGTTCCTCTTTCACTTCAGCATCTCTAGTATCTAAGAAGTCCTGAAGTCTGTAATAAAGTTCTTCATTCATGTATCTTTTCTTTTTAGGATTTTCTTTTGACTTGATAATCGGAATATTAACCATTGTTATTATCACCTCATGATAATAATATGTATTCAATGATGTATTTTACACCCCGAAATATCTTCTGGCTATATCATCTTGAAGAAGAGTACGATCAGTAATATCTTTATTCATCTCAGTAGGAAGGAAAGATGTAGCAGCATCTCTTTCTTCTTTTGTCATAAATAAAGATCGATCTACTTTACCTTCATCTCCTTGGATGAATATATCCTCATCCTGTTGAGGCTGGTCAGGAGTATTTTTAAGAGTAGCTTTTAGCTTATTTTTACCCATAGCAACAGCTATCTGCTCATAAGTCATAGTCTGCTGCTGAGGTTCTGCTACAGGATCTTCTTCTTTTTGATGAATGGTATATCCTGTATTAAACTCTTCGATAGACCATGCATTATCTCCAAAGAACTTCTCCATCATATGAGCGAACTCAATAAGATTGGCTGCATTCTCTGGATGGGTTAAAAATCTCTTAGGAGTCTTATTTGCATCGTAGCCAGCAGTCTCTACAATAACAAAAGATTCTTCTAGGTCTACTGACTCAGCCTCTAAGATATCTCTAAGGCCAAAATAAGCATCATATCTACCAATGAATTTCTTGAATTTGTATTCTTCAAATTCAATATTGTAGTAGAGAATATAATATGCCTTCTCTTCAGTAGATTTCTGAAGAGATTGTACTGCAGGATCATTCTCTCCTACTGGTTTAAATGGTTCATATAGAGGACGTTTTCCTCCATTTCCACCAGCTCCCATACTTCCAGGGACTGGACCACCTGGTGCTTGCCATATAAAATTACCAGCCATTTCTTCACCTTCTCAATAATAAAGTCCAGCATAGCTTACAGCAAATTTACGTTTTGGTTTTACATAAATTGCCATATTTGCAAATCGAGTAATAGCTGTATAATTGAGATGCTTATTGATATCTCGATTTAACCATTCCTCGATATAGATTCCATTAGGCCACTGAGAGCCCTGGGCTAAATGGACTGTTTGAGTATACCCAAACTCCATTAAATTGCCAGTATAGAATCCACTATTCTTTATTGAATCTCTTCCTGCTTTGTCTGCTTTCATATATCTATAATCGACTGATACGTCTTTAAATAGAATATCTGCTGCAATATCAGGAACAAAGTCAATCAAGAAATTCTTTCCATCATATTTGCTGACATCTGGAGCATTGGTTACAATGCCGGTTAATCCATTTGTGAGAGAAATACCAGCCTGTTCAATTCCCCAGTTATTATGTCTACAAATTAGCTTCTCTCCGCACCATGGAAGATTACCATGAAACCCTAGCATATCTTCTCTAATGTGCTTATTGTATCTATCTCTTGTGATATTCTTACCGCAGAGAACAACTGGAGACATTCGTAGCATATCATCAGTTAGTTCATCTTCAGTAATTACCATCACATTTCCATAGCTTCCAGTATGAATTGGTTCTTCTTTAATTGCTCGTTGAGCTAAGTAAACGATAGGAGATCCTGCTTCTTGCCTCATAATTTGAGTCAGATGATGCACTTTACCAGTAGTAAAGAATGCAGGAGCATCTGCTACAGGAGGCAATTGATCTGGATCTCCAGCTACAATTACTTTAGCGCCAATCTTCATGATATCTTTTCTCATGGACATAGGAACCATCCAACCCTCATCAAAGACGATAAGCTTAATATGTTTAAGCACTCTAGGTCTAAATTTAAGAACCATAATAGGCCTATTAAAATAACTGTCCATGACTTTTTCTCCTCTTTCATTTAAGAGAGGAGTTTCATATGGCTCATAAAGCCATGAATGGATTGTTTTAGCATCTCTAAAACCTTTTAGTTTCATAACTAAAGCAGCAGCTCCTGTATATGCCATTGGAGCAACTGTTTCAGATCTAAGATGCAATCTTCTCAGGATCTCAAACAAAGTAACTGACTTACCAGTACCAGGAGGTCCTGTAAATTGAAATACTTGTTCAGAGCTGTTTTTATAGAAGTCTACAGCTTCTTCAACAAGTCTTTCTTGTTCTGGATTTAAATAAATCATTTTTTGTCTGCAGCTTCTTTCTTAGCCTTAGCGAGAGCCTTCTGCTGTTTTAATTCAAATTTCTTTGCCTCTGCCTTATGATCAAAATCATATTTGCTCATATCAGGATTTTCATCTCCATTAATACGACACACCAAGTCAGCAAAGCATGATGTCTCATATTCATATGGAGCAGAATGCATCTCTTTTACAGGTCCTCCATTATAAGGAAGGATCTTTAATACTGCTTTAATCTTTCCATGTTCATTTGATTGCATTGTAGAATATGATAGAACCTGTCCTTCAAATTCATCAAAACTCTCAAGCATATTGACATAGTTTCCAAAGAGACTATTCATAAGAGTTGTATTCCCTATAGGATCAAAGCTAACTGCATTCTTTCCTGCAATATTTCCAGGCCCTACAATCTCTTTTCCCTTAAAGGTTCTCAACTCTCCAGTCTCATGGTCATAAACTCTTTTTCTAGCACCTAATTCGAGACCAAACTCGTCCATTAATCGAGTATTGATCTCCAGGTCTTTCTCTATGCAATTCTGTCTAGCCATTTTTGTGTCCTCCCTTGTAATCGATATATGAAAATAGCCCTTCCATTGCTATGGTAGCTATAAACATAATTAGAATATAGAGACGAATCGATGGAACCACTTCAAATATAGTAGCATCTATGATAGTACAAAATGCAAATCCAGTCAAAGATCCTGCAATATAGAGAATTGCAGTTTTAATAATCCTCTTCATTATGCGCTTTAACATAATCACTGAATTCCTTTCCATATTTTAAAAATAGAATGGAATAGATTATCACATAAATTACAATAACTATGAGAAACTCTACTTCAAATATCGTGGCAAAGTGCAACATTTCTGTGATTATATTTATCATATATCTAATATCATCACATATAAACCCAGTTATAAGATTAATAACCATGGCTATTAAAAGAAGGCACGTATCGACTATAAATGCTGTAAATAGTGTACTGCTTAATTTTGCAAAAACATCAAATACTTTTTCTTTTTTCATCATTATAACCTCCTTCATTACATATATAATATACAACTATGGTCGGAAACCATAGTTGTGAATTGAGGTCGTTTCAACCATATATTAATTAATGGTTGAAAATCAATAATTTTTTAAATGAAAGCAGGTATGTATATGGCTAAGTATGCTGTTGAAAATACCTATACAGTGGCCGACTTTATAACAGCCGGTCATATGAATAGAGTTACATATGATGCATTTTCATATAAAGATCTCATTTCGAATGGTAATGAGGTCACCACTCTGCAATTAGTAGATGACTATCTTTCTGAGTTAGGAGATAGAACTCTTAGAGTACAACTCTCTAAAGAGGAATATATGAAGTATCGCTTTAAACCAAAACTCATGTGTCATGATATATATGGCAATGGAGAGGTATACTTTGTAATTCTTCTTCTCAATGGAATTGCAGATATAAAAGACTTTGACTATAATGTCCTAAAACTATTATCCGTTGATGATATGAATGAATTGATGTCTCAAATCTATAATGCAGAATATAGATGGAAAGATCAATACAACTATGATCATGGAACAATATAAAAAAAAGAAGAGGGGTTTAACCCTCTTCTTTTTTGTGTTCAGAGATATACTCTTCACACTCTTTCTCACATTCGCGATAGGTGTCTCCGTTGGATACGAATACACCATCTACATAGCCAGCATAATGGCCACATTCAGATTTTATTTCTATCATACTTTGACACCTCCTTTATTACATTAATAATATGTAATCAAGAGAGGATGCTTTTACAGGATGATAGAAATCAGCGAAGTCTATTGACCATATACTGAAGCTGAGTAAGACGAGAGTTCTTCATAATTTCATTCCAGACATTCTGAACCATAGTCTTCTCATGCTCAGCCTTTGTTTTTTCTGAAAGTCTATCAATAATCTGAGCTTCTCTCTCAGGTTTATAGACAGACATATCTCCAGAAGCGATCTTGATATCAGCAATATCAAGAGAGACCTGATTTCTTGCTATAAGAAGTTCAAAAAGCTTATCATCGATATCATCGATTTCTTTTCTGCAATCTATAAGAGTTTTAGCCATAATTAACCTCCTATAATAGCCGAGGCCCAAGGATAACCAATGAATGTAAGGACAAGAATTGCTGCTACAGCAAATACTCCGCCCCATACAAACATAGACTTTGTATCCGTCCAGCCAGATCCAATAGCAACTGTATTGATTGTAGATTGTCCAGCAGGAGTCATATTACAAATAGCTGCAGCAAATCCAATCATTGCTAAAACAGCTCCAACACTGACAGATCCTTCAGGAAGAGCTGTAAGAACAGATAGTGCGACAGTACTAACGACAGTAGTAGTCACAATATTAGAAGAGAAATTTGTTTCAAGAATAGCCCAAATCATAAAGAAAAGAACCATTCCAAATACAGGCATTCCAGATGCAATAGGAGACAGTTTATCTGTCAACCAGGCAGAAATACCAACCTCTTCATTTGTAAGACAAGAACCTAACCAGGTAGCAGTTCCAGTCATTAGAATTGCACCCCATAAGATTCCTTTTTGAGTAACCTCTTTGAAATCAAGGATTCGCTTACCCTCATTATCAGTAAAGAAAAAGAGAATAATACATCCAAGCAGAGGAGGCATAGCAGTAGTATATCCATTAATTACCTTATAAACTTCAGGGAATACTCCCTTTATAAGACTAGGAACTACCCATAAAGCTACAACAATTCCCATAACGATAAGAATGATTTTCTCTTTCACATCTGCTTTGGGAATCATTCCTTTTAATTTTTGTGCATTATCGATATTTATGCAATTGATATTATCTGGCACAAATATTTCATCTTTCTTAATATAGATGAATCTAAATACTGCAAATAGAATGATAGCCAGAGTTATTCCAATAGGAATTCCAAAACACATATACTGGAATTGAGTAATATCTTTTCCAGTAGCAGAATTATAGAATCCTATTGCAAGAGTAGGCCACACATGACCAATAGCAGTCATTCCAGATGAGAGACTGATAAGCATAGCAGTTCCCATCATTAGCATATTGCCGACTTTACCACCTTTCCTAATCCCAAGTACATTACAGATGTCTTCTAAGAAAGGCATAAAGGCAACAAATAGAACAGAAGGACTAATAAAAAGTCCCATAAACGTTACTGCTGCAAACAAGAATGCTACAAAGTACCAAGGCCCTTTGGTAGCAATTCTATTTGTAGTAAATGCAACAGTACATCTTCTGATAAAGTTTGTTTTAGAAAGAGGATATACAAGAACAAAAGTAAACAACAGAAATGCTACAGTTGAATTACCAAAAGCTCCTGTAAAAGTCTTTCCAAATCCGAATGATAATCCTAGTGCTAATAGTGTAATTAGACTAGGCCAGTCTATGGATACAAAAATCCATAAGACCAATGACATAACAAAAATACTTAGAGTTTTAATAGCTAGATTTCCGGATAGAATACCCAAAAAATAAATGAGGATTGCAGCAACAATCCACTTCTGCTTTTGAATCTCCGTACCATCAGCCATTTTAAAATCTCCTTTCCATATTTGATACTTAATAGGCTGTTTCAGAAATAATAAAAAATAAAGAGGCTTTTCAGCCTCTTTATTTTATGCTGGAATTTGAACAAACGGACAATAGAATCCATTCTCATCTTTAGCATGGCCTTGTTCAATATATACCCAGTTCTGAGCCCAGAACTTATTCATTGCCGCTGCAGTAGACTCAAGGTCACTATATACATTGACGGTGGTATCATTGAATGTAACCAAACCAGACGGAATGAAATCTTCATCATTATCAAAGTCTGCAATATCCTTAATGGGATTTGGACTAAATTTAGAAACCATCGGCATGTTATTGAAGTCCATATCTGTTCTCATTGTAGTTCTAGATACAGGAGCCATGCCAATATCTTCTTGTAATGCAAGACTATCTCCACAATATGGTATGTAGAAATACTCTTGATTAGATGCTTCGAATCTCTTTTTTACTCGTTGGATTCCCAACCATGTAGATCCATCGGGAGCCTTTTCTGGTGTTATGATAAATGCACCATCGGTATTATTCAGAATCAAAATCGATTCTGAGGTATTACTTCTACCAAGCATTCTAACCAGATCAGACTTATTCATTTTTCTTGATTCATCGATATGTTTCGCTGCATCTCTATTCAACTGAGATGCCGTCAATACTGGAATCTGTTTATTACCCGCAAAGATCTTCATCTCATCAACAATGAAGCCATATTCTAAGCGAGTATCTGCACTTCTTTGTGTACTTCTGATTCGTCCAATATAGTCTTGAACGAAACAAATACATTCAAGACCCATATCTTCGAGATCTTCACACAAAGTATACATATAAGATGTATCACAAGAGAAAGCTGGCTTGAATTTAATGATGATATCGATTGGATCATCATCAGTGATAACAAGTCGTCCCTCTTCTCTCATGAGACGCATGACATCTTCGATTGTATATTCTGTCATCTTAGAATTTCTATTAAGAGACATACCAAACAATCGAGCTATAGTTTCAGTAATCTTATTCTCCATTGTGAGAACAACAACACATGGACGTTTCGTTGGATCTTTTGTCTTAATGTGTTTATTATATCTCTTAATCTGGAGAGCCATGTCAAGTAGAGTTGCTGACTTGCGTTCTCCGGGTAAGCCTAAAATTGTATAGACACGGGTTTCTTCTAGACCACCACCAAAGAGCTCATTCAATGCTTGATTACCTAATGAAAGTTTACGAGAAGGATTTGTAAGCTCATTATAAGAGTCTCTCATAACAGGCTCAAAAATCTCTGGTTGTAAACTAAATAGAACGTCTTCAGCAGATTCATTCTTATTCCGTCTGAATGAATTCTGAATGGCATTCACTTCTTGTTGGAATTCCTTGGCAATGGCTGCTTTATCACTACCTGGACGAGAGTTTTGGAATCTGGTACAGATATCCATCATATACTCTGTCTCTTGATATACATGAGCCATATTCAAGGTTTCAGATACCATCTTATTCAACCAATCGATATCAGAAGATGGTAACTCTCTATAGTTGGATACATCATCATCATCGGTAATGGATCTATTGATCTGATACAAAATCAACTGAGGATCTGTAAGATTATATACCAATCTTGCTTCTAATCCTCGTTTAATGAAGTTAATCATCTCAACGACTTCTTGGTCGTTCTTATATGCATCAGGATTATACGTATTAATTAAGGTAGATAGATTCATCAGATGTGATCGTCTGATGCTCTTATTGCCACTTAGAACATAAGACACCATCATAGAGATGATGTTTTTCGATATATGATAGTCTGTTGGAACGAGATCTCTATAGTTATACTTAGGGACCTCAACAGCTGAAGCAGTTTGTGTCATTTACTCTTACTTCCTTAGAAATTGTGTGTCAATGTACTAGTATTAGATTGTTCTCGATATGTAAAATTCATCACTCGGAAAGTAGTTTTTTAAGCTCATCGACATCGATAAATTTCTCATTTTGCTCACTATAGTTCATATACATGACAAACTTAGTAAATGGATCGATTGCATCATTTAGTAAGAAGCCAAGTCCTTGAGCAGCTGCATATTCTGCACCCTGTTCATCTACTGTAGCTGTAGCAATTTGTGATGAATCTGTCATTTCTCTTGTCGTTTTAAAGAGCTTAATATGCTCTCCTTCTTTCTTATGCTCATGAAGATATTGCATAAGAATCTGTTGAACTGTAACAGAAATGCCAGAACAATCTAGCCTAATGTATATATCATCTTTATCATCACAGAATTTCTTCAATGCATCAATTAAAATATTCGGATCATTCAAATCAGCATCATGACTAAGCACATTGACTATATCTCCGATATTGATTGTATCATATCTGAATGATTTAATCGGCATGAATTGATAGTAATGACGATACGAAATAGGATTATACAATACTATCGCATATCCTTTTTCTTCTTCTTCCCCGAATCTATATCTGATTGGCGAGGAGACATAATACATATACCCTCTAAGGCACTGTGCAGTATGCACATGACCAGAGATAATACATCCACGACAACCACCAAATGCTTCGAGAGAGAATACCGGTTCTCTAGCTCCTCCAAGAGCTTCTTCATCTTTCCCATAAATGGCTCCAGCAATTGTTCCATGAACGAATGCAAGATCGTATGTTTGTTTGAGGAATGTATCATAATATGATGCTCCACGACCATATTCTTCAGGAATACATAAGACCTTTAGACCTTTTGTATTAATGAATTGAGTATGCTCTACAATAAAGCACTCAATTCCAAATGCTTCACCTAATCCATAGAATAGACTAAGCTGTCCAGCTTCGTGAGATTCTGTGCCACTAATCATGACCATAGTAGCGTTATTCTTTAGACAAAGATTAGCACACATATTCACAAATTCAATAGCACAACTAATAGCCATACTATTTGCTGAAAACTTTCTATCAAATAGATCTCCATCTATTGATAGAATATCAAATGGCATCTGAGAAATCTTATTGATAAATTGCTCAGATAGTATTTCTAATTCTTTTCGAGGATCAATAGCACCGAAATGTATATCGGCTATATGAACCATTTTAACTGGATTTGGGTTTAGATTCATTTTATCACCTCATTTAAAGAAATCTACCAGAACTAAAACCATCAGGTTCATGTAAGACAACGCTATAGAATATAGGATTTCTACCATCAAAAACCTCATTGATAGCGTTATTGAATTTCCTTTCAATCTCCTGAATTTTAGCCCGATCAATATTATTGCCTTCAAGACTAATAGTAAAAGTATATTTATCCATCTTTATTTACCTCATCTTTTAAGAATGTAGATAGGACCGAAGTCCTATCTACGTTAATAATATGCAATCTTAAAACTGTTTATATTATTGATGAATCGTTTTCTCATAGTCATATGATCCACGACGTTCATAGCAGTACTTAAGAAGCATTACAATATGGCGATTCATGATACCAATGACATTATCAAGTAAGATAATATCTTGATCTTCATATGATCCATCCCATTCATTATTTCTGAACTTGAGAGTATTTAACAGATTAGTCCCGTTTGTACGTTTGATATCCATGACAATATTTTGATCATCCGAATACAGTTTAAGAGTAATCTGTAATTGATCGGGCTCAGAGTTGATAACAAATCCATTCTCTCCAAATTTATAAGATCTAGAAGAGTATAGAGTTGCACCATTTTTATTGTTGTAGAAGAAGATATATTCACTTAAACGAATAAAATCTGCAAACTCCCACAACTGGCTAAATGATGGAGATCGATCAAATATCTCTTTGCATTTCTTATTAAACCTAAATCTGGATAGCCATTTCTTGATAGGATTCTTACCGATATACTTAGCATCGATAATATTGAGATAAGAATTTGCGAAGTTAGATTTCTGGATTTTTCCCATAATTAACTCCAATTAATCAAATAATCTATGATAAATCCAAATGCCTCTTTTAGTAAAGCTTTTATTTGCTTTACATGGTCTCTCTGTTCATTGGTTATCATAGGTGCGGCTGTTTCTAGATTATCTTCATAGATAGAATGATGGAATGTATATTCTTGGAAGAATATATTCCTTCCTCTATCCAAATATTTCGCCTTATCGGTATATCGAGATTCTCCAATATGAATAATCTCATTATCACCGCTCGCATCTATATCCAGTACAACATGCAGATTCATTTGCTGTTTTCTTGCTGTGATTGTAAATGCGCGGTAAACTTTTTTATCATCGATTCCTATGTACCCATACATCATAGCATTCACTACGAGCATAAAAGGAGCATCAGGAACATTTGTGAAGTTGTACTTCATTAAAGCAGTACAAAAGTTTATGATATCAGAAATCTGGATTTCATTTCCTTTTGTAAGAGCTTTCCTTAAGAGTTTCTTTTGTTGACTTATTGCACGTTTAACTTTCATCTTTACGAAGAAAGTTTTAATTCTATCAAGGAGTTTCAATATCACTATTATTACCTCCTTAATTCTAGATAAATTGCATATAGAATCCTAGAATAATACAAAGTTAGTAGATCATTTAAAACCAACATTGTTACTCTTGTATGCTGGTCTAATTGATCTTTTTCTTTGACATCTAAGAGATGTGTATCTATTGTCATCTTCCTATTAAGATTTGGAATCTCAATAAAGAATGAGTAAGTGTTTAAATTAAGGCATAAAGTAGCCCTAACCGTCTTATCTTTTGCTACAAATTGCCAGTCTACTGCTATATCGAAAAATCTAGGTCTTATTTCTACCTCTCCAATTTTTCTAGTGAAGAAGATATTTACACTCCTAAGATTATTGATATATCTACTGACAGCAAAGATCTCTTCGTCTGTTAGAATACCGTGATCACTAGACTCCTTAAGTGCCTTAGCAAAGTCCTTTTCCGATATTCCACTACAGTGCATAAGACGATCTAAGAAGTCATAGAATCTCATCCTGCGAGTTTACCTCCTTCCTGTTTGTCAAATGCTCTGTGAAAACGATTCTCTACATCAGTTACGCAATAATATGCATATACCAATGATAAGAAAGCTGTCTGTGCCTTTTCGATGAATTGAGCATGATCCCATTGATCTGCTAATAGAATATATTCATCGAATCCAGGAACCTTTTTATTGAGTTGAAGAACGATTACTCCCCCATCAATATCAATTCCTATCGTATTTTCTGCTAAGTATTTATATGCCGCAAGCTGCATAAAATAGTTTGCTGTCACATGATTAGAAGTCTTAAAATCGACAATATATACTTTACCATCAATTTTAATAATCAAATCACATGTACCACCAAACCAGAGACAAATCATTTGCAATTCCGATGCAAGGATTTCTACTTCATGGCCTTCATCTATAAGATGATTATACCACATAAGAAATCCAAGAAATGGAATATTAGATTCATCCTGTTCTTTGAATTTAATGTATCTCTCAATAGCAGCATGAGCTTCTGATCCAATTCTAGCGGCTTTTTCCATATATGCAGGATAACGAATACCCTTTAAGCCAATAGCATTAGACCAATACATGAGGGTATCACTGTGAACCATCTTACCAATAATTTCGGTTACAGATGGAATCACAACTCCCTTTTCGTTCATATAGTGTTTCTTATCAGAAAGATTCTCTATTTTGTAACGCATAGAGCGCAACACCATTTCGATTCCCATCGACATAGTTATTGCCTCCTTTTCAATTTCTTAATCAAGTGTTTGACTTAGGGTTTTATACTAAAAAAGAAGAGGCTAGGCCTCTTCTTTATACTTTTCAGTGAGTGCTTCCTTATACGCCTTCGGTGACCAGATAGTGACATTGATCATACCACTAATTCGATTTGGAGTAAGTACCAAAACGAACTTCTTTACATCATCGAGATAATATAAGAAATCCTTTTCATCGCACGTCTTATAGGTCTCATTGGCAGTGACCATGATATAATCATAAGTCCTAATATAGCTGGTCAGAATATGACTGAGCTTAGATCTTAAGTAAGTGGGGAAATACTTAGAAGTCTTCCTTCTAAGCAGATCCATGTTATTAAACTGCATGCCTTACCTCCTAAACGAAGCTATCAAGGATATCACTTACCTTACCATACGAATACCATATATCTCCATCACTGTTGACTTGGATAAGGATCATATCCTCATCCTCTTGATATTCATACTGCTCTCTGATGGTTCCCTCGATATCATCGGTTTCATCACAACAAAGGATGCAACCAGATGAATCGATGATAATAGATGCACCAGGTTCGAGGTCATCATCAGATAGATCATCCTTAAGAGCATCGAGCATCAATTCGGATTCATCGTGCTTCTTGAGCTCATGCTTGAGATCCTTGACGAGATCCTCATACTCATAAACTGAACCTTGAATATACATGTTATTGTCTCCTTTCAGAAGTGAAGTCCCATATATGATTCCCAGGAACCCCGAAGTCTTTCTCTCCAGGATATCCATTATTGTGAATTACATATGGAACACTGAATGATTTAAGGTCTGCTATATATCTGGCATAGTCTCTTGACGTGATATCATTATCGATATAGACATGGACGACTGTATTAAACAGATTCATTCCAGGTCTATGGATAATATAATTCAATACAGTTCCCACTCCCTTACCACAACTGGCAAACATGATCTTATTTGGGAATGGATACCATATATTGTAATGCAAACTTAAGATATCAAATCCACCTTCAGAGATACAGATATTGTTTGGATACATTGGATTGATTCCTTCTCGAATACAATATATCTTGCTTCCATATTCTCCTCCAGTGATTGAATAATTCACATAGCGAGGTCTTAATGATGGATGAACCTCAGACTCTGGAATCAATCTCCGCAAAATAGCATAAGATGAATCTGCAGAGAGAAATCCAAGAAATCCATAACTCAATTGATCTATGATATCTGGAGTTCTGGTTATTTGGTTGATTCCATTTACCTCTAGATAATCTTTAAGATTGAGTATAATCTTATACTCATAAAGATCATTAGGGGTTAATCGAGCACCTATTCTACGATTAATATACTCTAATTTATCCCTGTACTCTTTATTATTGTTTCTCCAAGGAATCTCAGAGTTCTTAGTTGTATAATAGGTTCGATTTGCTCTCATATCCTGATATGATACATCATAGAGAGCTTGTCCACCACGGCCATTATTATAAGCCATGACTGGATTAATGACATTAGGATCGCTAATGCCCAGCTTTCTGAAGAAAGCTAGTCCAACATCTCCAGATGAATTACATTTAAAACAATTAAACGAGATTACATTGTTTCTCTTGCGATTCAATCCGACGTACATCTTTTGTGCTCTTGGATTGGACTTACTATCACCGCAAAAAGGACAACGAATGGTACATTCTTTTCCTCCTGCAGCGACTCGTCCATTATAGTTTGCTACTAGATGGTCTCTTAGGATGATATACTCTTGCGGGAGCATACCACTATTAGTATTCATAATATCGACTCAAACTTTCTTAGGGTAAGATCATAGCCGCAAGCATGAGCATACTTGATGACATTCTTTAAGTTAGTCTCTCCACCTTGTTCGATTCTAGAGATTGTTGAGATGGAGATACCACTTAAAGTAGCAATGTCTTCTTGTGTATACCCTAAACTCTTTCTTAACTGAAATAGATGCATCTGTATAGCATACTTATTGATAACCTCATCTACAACTTTATCTTCTGATGTAAATGGGCAATACAAAGCAGTATTAGCCACTTCCTCCGCTGCCATCGCTATCCTCCTTTAAATCGGCAGGTTGATTGATATAAGCAAGCTCTGCATAGAATTTAATCTTATCGAGCATCGTGTTTAAAACGATCATCTCTTCAGGACTAAATCCTTCATAGAGCTTCTCAGAGTTGACTATAGTTTTTGCGAGCTTTGAAAAAACCAGATAGTCTATCTGGTTAAATGTCGGCATATCCGAGGGATAACGCACAACAACATTGTTATTCGGGTTAATAGGATCAAATACAGCCAAGTGATCAACCTCCACATTAAGTCTAAACTCATTTGTAGTGCCATCTGTGTTGATAGGAGACACTACACAGGTATTGCTAAGGAATCTCGGTGTCTCTACCATTCTTACGAGTTTTATACTCATATCGATACACCTGAAATGATTATCAGGATCATAGATATAGAGTTCTCCAACCTTAAGGTCTTTCTTCTTAAGTCTTGTCATTCTTATCAACTCTCTTCCTGTACATTGCTGCCATATCCTTTGGAGCAGCAGGAGTTTCTTCAACTGGAACAGTATTAAAGATAGGAATGGAACTTACTTTCTTGATCTCAGATCTCTCAATAAAATTGTAGATCTCTTCGATCTTAGAGGCTCCATCCTTAAGAGCTGAATTGCTAGGATCTTCAGCACGAATATCTCTGGTATTGATTACACTTACTCCGCCTTGACCAATCATATTAAAGCAATGAGTAACAGGATCCTCGGGGTTAACAGGATATGATTCCATATCGGTAACCATTTTCCCCTCTACTTCTTTAATCTCCTTGATATAGAGAATAAGATTCTGAGTGGGACTATAGGCAAATGACTCCAGCTCAGATGCGATTGTGTTTGCCACCAGGGGCTTGGGAAGTTTAACATCTATGAATTTCATTTTTTATCCTCCGCCAAATTTGGTACATTGATGATTGTAGGTTGTTGCGAGACTTGTTGCCTACTCTGATGATCTACCCTTTCAACAGGGTTTCCGAATTCATTTCTTTCCCTAACGATAGTAAAACAATTACTGCAGCGCTTTCCGACATTAATAATACCGGACATTCTGCCGCATCCACAACGATACGATACTTGCATAATTCTCTCTCCTTAATTTTCATATATGCGAAGTTCTTCATTATTATAATATACAATTGAAAATTAAAAAGAAAAGGGGACTTTCGTCCCCTCACTCTTCTGCCAGATTTGGCACATCGATTATCGTATTACCGTGTTCTGACTCTTCTTTGTTCTTCCTAGCCTGTCGGCGAACCTCGTCAACAGACAGTTTCGGTTTAGGTATAGGTGGTTCCTCTGGGTAGATAAAGCCGTATGCATTATTGCCCCAGAAGAGATCCCACTCTGGATCTCCAAAGAAATCATACATATTCAATCATCCTCATAGTTGTGGTTAAAAGCCTCGTCAAATGACTCTCTGATCCAGAGCATTGCGATGACTCCAAACGCAATATAAAGAATTATGATAGCCGCCTCAATCATACCGCTTCTTTAGCCTCCTTTTCTTTCTTTCGCTTTTCCAGTGTCTTTTCAGCCTCATCCCTATCTACAAATAGGGTTTCGCCAAGTTCATCTGCTGAATAATAGGAAAATATTCTAGTTCTTAAGTTATCGCATCTGAGTAATATTCCAGCTCGTGTGATCTTTACTTCCGTAAGACTTACAAACATTGGAAGTATGTAATCACTATTGTCCACAACATACAAGGTCCCTCCCATTTCAGGAAGTTTTATTTCTTTTCCTTTGTTTATGATAGTCATTTTATTACTACCTCCTTCTACATAAATAATATGTAACTGACTGGTGGAATTATTACAAAAAAGAATAGGTTGCAACCTATTCTTTTATGGAGACGCAAAACTCTTCAAGAGCTTGGCGCCTTTGCTGATTGATGAATACGGTTTTTTCATTATCCTTAAATGAGCCATATATAGGATGGAGCTTTGTCACATTTATCATTTCATCGAAACAAGCGAGAGGATCAATGCCATATTTTATACAATCAGTTGCAGCCAATGCATCGGCTCTGATCTCTCTAATGTCGTCCGTTACATTATCTCTTTTGCTCACTACCGTATCTCCATGAATGAAATGCGCGATCTCATGAGCAATAACGAAATTTTGTGTCTCCTTACTCAGCATATCAAACACATCATCTACAAAGATGACATAATGTTTATCATCGTTCTCTAATCCTCTAATATGTGCTATTTCATATGCATTTTTGCCGATCATTCCAATAATGGGATTATAGTTGATCGGCAATATCAAACCACTATTAAATAGATCGAATAGCCTTACTTCGCTAAGTTTGCTGAGGACGTTTATATCGAAGTTTACATTCTTAGTGTAAGATTTTGTTTTATTGCGATATGCGATCATGAAGTTGTATAAGTTTTCAATTATCTTCATGTGCTCGCCATTTGCAGGGTCAATACCAGTGAGTCCGTTTTTTATAAGGTGACTTGTATAGCTTTTAATTAAACTATTCTGAATGTTTCTGAATGTCTTGTTGATAAACGTTTTCGTAATGCTCTTGAACTTCTTTGCAATATTTTTGGCTTTCATGATATAAATCTCCTTTAAATTAATAAGATATAGAGGTCCATCACTACCATCTATTCATATTTATAATATGTAACTGAAAACAGCGAGTTTTACGGATCACCAAAAATTACAAAAAAGAATAGGGCTAAGCCCTATTCTTCTTCTCCTTCGATAGAAAATCTATCGATTTCATGCTTTATGGGATCATAATAATTACTATCATCTATGCTTGATGCTTTCATAGATTCTACCTGATCTTCTAAAATACGATATTCTTCTTCATTGATTATATCGTCTTCGAAAAGCTTTAATGGAGTACAATTTGTATACGTGATTGATTTTCCATTATGCTTTATACGAAACCTAAACGTAACCTTATTTTCTGTAGAAGTATCGCAGATAGTGCTAACGGAATTCTCTATATCATTATTATCTGCTAAAGCATCACTGTCTTCATCATCGATGTCTAGATCTTTAACGAAGAATGCTGCTCCACAATTGTTTCTACCAACTTCTTCTGGTATATTAAAGAGATCAAATCTCTTTTCATACTCTTTAATATTGTTTTTCAGCTTTGTACAATTTTTATCACTGGTTGATATGAAGAAGAATGGCTGAACGAGATGGAATAATACCTCAAACCCAATAGGATCATCCGAATTATCTGCCTTCATATAGGTTTCGATTCTATTTAAAACCTCGGTAGTTCCATATACAGCAAAACCATCTTTGCTTATATTTGTATCATCACAATCGAGGACTGCCCATTCGAGTATTTCATGGCATATCATATTCTTCTCGCCAGATAAAAGAATTTCTGTCATATTAAAAGATCCATAATCTGTAGATATTCCATTGTCATCTACATAAAGTACGATCATATTACCAGAATCCATATTACTGGCAGATATCTTGACACTTGCATCAAGCCATTCGATCTGAATAAACTCATCATTGTCATATAGCCTAAGCCAAGATCCAGTATCAGGGCGTGTAGGTAATACTCCATTATTTTTATCCTTGGAGAATAGATTTATCGTTCTGATAAGCATACTTTTTACGACTGGTTGAAGATCATCACTCTTTTCAACAGTCGTTAAATTTATCATTCTACTATCGATATAGATAGTATCTCCAAGAAATTGATCTGATCGATCACCTTCTCTTTTCTTTAAGTATGCATAGAGTTCAAGTTTGTAGCCCATAATAAAATTCTCCTTTACTTTTACTATGTAGGATTTAACCTCATAATTATAATATGTAATTGAAATACAAAAAAGAAAGGGCCGAAGCCCTTTCTTTTTGTGCTTAAGTAGCAGATTTATCTGGCAGTCTATCAGCAAGCTCATTAAGATACTTTATGAAAATATCATAAATATACTGATATTCTACGAGATTTACTTTATCGTCATACTTAGACTTTAAATAGTCTTTATTTACTGAAATGACGATCTTCTTCTTATGCTGTGCTGGGTAAGCTGCAGCATTTTCATCGATAGCGGATACCACACTAATAGGTGGAAATTCACCATCAAAGAAATCTGGATTTGTGTACTTATCGATGACAAAATCATCGATAGGATAATCGAGATCAACCATAATATTTAAAGCAATTCTAGCCATCGATGATGCGTTAAATGCTTTATGCTTTGAAATTATGACTGATTTTACTTCATATCCTTTTTTGATTATCGCTATTACGCTATCAAGTGTAGGCATGTGATGAGGATATACATATCTCATTAAAGAGCATGTCTCCTTATTATCACACCTAAGCTTAAAATTGATAGCATTATCCAATAGCATTTCATCAATGCTAATTGGCCCGTCGCTACTAATACTGCATTCTTTAAATGCAATATTCGCAGCCATATTGATTTGAGCAATCCTTCCACATTTGGGACAATAGAATGTTTGAACCTGCTGGATTGTATTTCCAATTGTCGGTTCCAGATTTGCACTATACTGTAATTCCATTATATGTCCCTCCTTTCAAGTATTTGTGCATTAGTTGCTCTCTAATGCACTGTAATAATATGTACTTATTCTAATTATTTCTAAAAAAAAAGAAAGGGCCGAAGCCCCTTCTTTAAATTAAACTGATGTACTGTGGGATTTCCTCTAAAATCAGTTCAGGAATGACCTGCAGACGTTTACCATTCAGTTCAGGATCATCAGGTTCAATAGCCTGGAAATCAGAACTCATGGTAGTAGCAATAAGACCAAGAATATGCTTCTCAATCTTTTCACTACGATACTTATTCTTAATCTGCTGATAAAGGTCACTCATTTCGAGTTTAACGAATTCTTTCTTATTGATATTTTTTCTAGTAGCAAGATGTGTAACCTTAGAAGCAATGATATGAGGTAAAAGAACCATACCACTATCCTCTAAGATTCTCCTTGCAGCAATAATCAGTTTAACGTAATCCATTACATTAATCAGATTCATTGTCGAAGGATCAACAAAATGCTTATAGAAGAGATTGAAAACAAGATCTTTTTGGAACGAATTGATAGGAATAGTGTCATTACCCTCAGCAAGGGCATCATAATAGAACTTGACTTCTTCCGGATCAAACGGTCCATAGATCATCTCTATCTGTTGCATAGAAGATCTGCATGCAACTGAGTTCTGCAGATACAATGCAGAGTCATCTTTGCGTAAGAAAGATTCAAACTTATCCAAGTCTGAGTTGAGATCCTCATCTCTATTAGAACTACTCAGACTAAAGAAAGCAAACTCATACTCAATATCCAACATCTGATCTTATTTCTTAAACGGGAACCTACCCCGCCCAACCCTATTACGAGTTGCTCTAGTAATTAGCTAGAGACGAGACTATATCATAATCCTTATCGTCACTTTTCATTTACTACGCCTCGGGACTCTCCCCTTTTCGACCCAGGTATTCGGGCCTACTCCATTGATCAACCTACCACGCAGGTAGCCATGATCGGATAGTCGTTGAACCTTAATTTTGTGCTTGCAGCAAATGAATAATAGATAGGCAAAACCTATCTATTATTCTAATCTATTCGGTGGACTCGTCGTCGCACCTTGTCTGGACCGGCTAGGCAGGCTTGAACTGCTAATATCTGCGTGGAAGGCAGATGTGTTACCATTACACTATAGCCGGATATCAATAAATAGTTGATAGATTAGAAAAAGATAGTTTGCCTCGTTTGTCTGCTCGCCGCCGCCATTACGCTTGGCTGCTGATTAAGCCTATACATTTCTGTAGCCCATACGTTTTTAGAACCTTCGCATCCACTTCCCTGCTATTACAAACAGAAAAGTCCCGCTGTAGTCTATGGGATTTCAGCCACTTCCAGCAATTTGAGGAGTTTTACATCCGACTTTTCAATCGGATGGGGCATCATTTGTTTTACCCTGTGTTGTTGAGTATTGAGCGGAAGTTCAAGTTAATGATATTCTCACTATACTTGTACTTCGGGATAATATTGATGATAATATTAGCCACCGAATTCTGAGCATGAATAGTGGAGTTTAATCCACGGATATCTTGCTTATTGAAGATTTCCTGATTCTTCTGCTCAGACTGATGAACACTAGAGGAAGCTGTTTCCATCAGCTTGGAGTATATATCAATGTCCGGATCAATCAAGAGAAGCCGGTCATAGATTTCCATTAAGAAATCGTTAGGTTTCTTGATTTTTCTTACTTTCATGAAATGGCAAACAGGAATAATCAGCATACACATAAGAAGGCTGATCAACATAAGAAGCTTAGCATGCTTATCATTATACTGAAGAACAGGATTCTTCTTGTTCTTATATGTAAGATTCAAGCAATATTGATCTTCATTCATCTTGTTTGCTTTGATGAAAATAGGAGACTGACGATTGATAAAATAACGGGAGATATCATAGAACAGAGCATCTTTACCATAAGACGGCTCATAATCTATGAGATATTTTAAAGAAGCATAAATTGCAAGTAATTCGTGATCGTAATCATAATACTTTTCAAAGTAATTGAGATACTGTGCTATATGATTGCGCACCTGATCTCCATTATATGCTCTCTTAGCTTCAAGAGAAAATGCATCCAAGTCTGGATTTCTCTTATCTAATTTATAAAACGAGCATACATCCATCAGGATAGATCCTTTGATTGCATGTAATACAATATCTTCTTCTTTGGGTTGCCATTCATCTACATGCGGTCTATCCTTAAGGGATTCATCGACTACGAACGGGGTCTTATACTGCGATTCATTCATTGTTTCCTTTGTCGTCTTCATAGAGATTGTTGCCTCCCTGATCTAGTGTCATTACTATAATATGTGTCCGTGTCATTGATTGATTAGATTTTCTTGTTAGCGGTCTTAACAGAAGGAATCTTTTTGATCTTATGAACAGATCCAACGATTCTACCAGGTTTTACCTGATTAGATGCTTTTACTTTAGGAATATCAGTAGAAGTATCTCTCTTCTTACCAAGATCTCTATCAATTTTTTCTTTGGTTTTTTCTTCTTTGGCTACTCGTTCACCTTCTCTTTGACGATCTGCAATCTTCTTATCAGTATCTTCAATATTAGAAAGCATCGATTGAAGATTGAATTGCTGACCTCTAGTCGTATAAGTCAGTTTATTAAACAGATTGTCATGGCGTAAGAATAACCAAGCGAAATAAATAGATTTTACATATCCAGGAATTCCATAAGGATTCTTTTCATCAGGATCTTTTCTTAAAGCAATCTTACTTGCTTTAGGCTTCAGCTCCTCGACAAACATTCCATTCTTATGGAATACTCTTTCATATGTGAAAACGAATGCAGGATCATTACTAAAGAATGCTACATCATAGTCCTTCAATGAGTTGCTTACTCTGAGAGCATTATCTTTTGTAGTAAACTTAATCACTACATCATAGTAGAACTTAGGAACTACCTCAGAAGGTACTTTGATATGAGCATACCATGAATCATGGTGCTTATCATACCATAAGAAGTAATTCAGCCTACCTCCTTCTCTCATAAAGACTGCATCAAATTTCTTTGTGTAGACTTCTTTAAACATATCTCGTTGCGAGAAGACTGCATTCTTTCGACCTAAAGGGTTATCAATATACTGCTGAAAAGTCATAAAGGTTCACCCCCATATTGTCAAAGTTATTTAAATGTAAAGTAATATGTGTTATTTTACATCGAAAAATATTTTATTACAAAAAAAAAAGAAAAGGCCCGAAGGCCTTTTCTCTTTCTCTCAGACGAGAACGAACGCCGAGATCTGGTGGCGTCTCATGTCGAGCCCGCACTCCTGATAGGTCTTTTCATACCCATCGTTGTACTTCTGGATGGACTCCATCATAGAGCCGTTGCGTTTCACAACACCACCGCATGATGCCATTCGAATATGCGGCAAGTTATCTCTTCCCATGCTTACGGGGTTTACGGAAAAATAGTTGGAGTCATACAGGCCGATGATCGTATCAGCCATGATTCCAACGCCGGCGATATCGCTTAAAAGCCCCCGCTCCAGATAGATTTCGATATCGCTGAGTTCACAGTCTGGATTCTTGGCGCGAAACTCATTGATATTGAAACCATAGGTTCTGTGATCATCGAGAGCATATTTGCCGGGCTTCATGTTTTTGGTGCGGGATATAACCCAGTTTTCCTTGTCATGATCGAAGACATACTCCGGGTTGTTCTCATAGCAATGACCGCAGTAGATCGTGTTGGGCTCGGATCCGTCCGCTTTCTTATAGTACATTTCTTTGGGCTCGTTGTTGGCAGCCCATTCGGCCGCGTGGTTGATGTTTTCTTGGTTGATGGTGATAAGCTGGGATGCGAACATTGTGAGGTTGTTGATCTGATCGGTGGTAGCCTTGGTAGCACTGTTCATAGTAATGGTATTCATGGTAATTCTCCTTTTAAATTAAATGATATAAGAGGACCATCACTTCCTTCTTATTCATAATTATAATATGTAACCAAAAATGACGACTTTTACGGGTTCTTAATTTCCTGCATTTTAAGCATAAAAAAGAAAAGGGCTTAAAGCCCTTTTCTTAAGTATTAGATTCACACTCGGGTACAGAATTATCAGTATCAAACCTCAAGTTATAGATACGAGTCAGACTCCAATAGTTCTTCATCTTGTAATATGCAGAATAAGTTACATCTACAAGATAATCGACATTTAAGAATTTCATTATATCGTCACTACTGAAGTTTCTTGCTTCTTGTTCTGTTTTAAACTCGATCTCGCAGTAGGAGAATACTCCTTCTACATTACAAACCTCGAGGACATGATCTCTATCAATTTGATACTTGTAGTATTCCTTGATAATCGGCTTATAGCCTTTTGCAAGGCACTCATCCTCGAAAGCCTTATAGATCTCTGCACTGACCTCTGTTTCAAGTTCTTCTCTAGAAAGAAGACCAGATGATTTCATAGTGATCTTATAGACGGGATCAACTCCAAGAAGATTGCTAATGTATTCAATCTTGGTAGCTCTAAGAGTTGGATTGGTAGCATAATAAATCTGATATACAATCATATGAGATCTCAGAGTACCATTATCAATCGGCTTAGGCATCTCATGCAATAACCATTTACGTTCGATTTCCATAATATAAACCTCCTATATAATATTATCTAGATGTGCTTAATATATTAAAAAGAAAGGGCCGAAGCCCTTTCTTTTATGCTTTAACTTCTTCATCAGAGTCAGTAGACTTCTGTTTCTTATCCTTCTTTTCTTTCTTTACAGTCATTGCATCCATTGTATTTAGAGTGGAGATGACCTGGCGGATATCTTTGATTGTCATAGTCTTGATACCGATACCGCTAGAGTTTTCGCAAACGAATACTGCAGTGCCTGGATATCCATCAACAAACTCATCAATAGTAAAGAGTTTAAAGAGTTCTTTCTTCGATCTGATAGCACTGATAGTAATATTATCGTCATTGTCATCAGTATGCTCTCCTTCAAATGCAACAACCATGAAGTTCTCTTGGCCATCTGCTTTGAGTTCACTATAGAAATCTAATGCTGCACGTTCAGATTTATTATGAATAAAATAATCTCCATACTCTTCTTTGAGATTTTTGATTTCTTTATCGATAAATCCATTAACTGCAATACCTGCAGTTTTAATAAAGCCCTTTACAGCCTCATAGATTTCAATCCATCTAAGTGTGGTTTTCTCTGCCGTATAGGTTAGAGCACAGCATACGTTTATAGTAGCTTCTATTTCTATTGATGTATAGGAGTCAGCTGCAGTAGTGGAAATAGTATAAACTTTTCCATGCTTTACTGTATCTGGAGTGATTTGATACACTTGCTTGAGATGAAGTTTATTTGAAATATTCTTGATGACAGAATTAATTGCATCAATTTCAAGGTTGTCGAGGTTGATAGTGATTTTCATGTTGTATTCTCCTTTAAGTAGATAAGATATAGTAGAGGCCCATCACGCGCCTCTACTATATCTATAATATGTATTCAAAACTTCATTTAAAATTGTGAATATATTCAGCTACTCCAAAAAGGAGTAGCTGAATTCAGGAAGGAGAGTTTATCATGAACGAAAAACAAAACCAACCCGCTCACGCCGCGAACCGAAGGGCCGGCCAAACCCTCACCGTCACGTATTACTGAATAGTTATATGTAATAATTTACAAAAATCTCATAAGTGACGTATAAGTGGAACATCCTAATAAATTCCTATTAACGAGGAGGATGGTATTTATGCCTAAGAATTACTCCAATACGTATTTATATGGAAAATATCCAGAATATGATAAGGCTCTCTTTTCATTCATTATGGAAGGAGAAGTCATTGACAAGGAAGATAAGAACTTTGAGGGAATTATATATGAAGTGAAACGTCGTCAGACCATCCCCGCCCTCTTAAAGGTTCTTAAGTCCGAGGTCGTTGTCTTGATGACCGCCAATAAAGGCTTACCCAGACAGTTTAAGGTCTTCTGTGCTAAAGATATTAAGCATGGTAAGAAGAATGAACTGAAAGTATATATCGACTGCACTGAGCTTCTGCACAAGAATGCTGATAATAACTGGGTTTGTGATGATATCGATGTATTGATCTCTCACCTTGTATCTGCTATGGTGAATGTGATCTATTATAAGGAAGAAACCATTATCACAGGCAATGCTCAGCTTACCTCTCTGGGAGCTACTGCATTTGCTTCCCTGATGACGCATATTGTCGATTATGTCGCCAAGATTTCTTCCACTCCGAAGAATAAGTCTTATTGTCAGTACCTCTGTGCCAAGTATTATATCTCCAATATTCTTGGTAAGGATGAAAATACTCCTGGTATGGAGAATGTCTGCCGTAAGATTAGTTCTCTTTCTGAGCGTGAATCTGATATTGTCGATATGCAGCTTGAAGCCAACTCTTTTGACAATATTAAATTCTTCTCTGAAACTCTTTCCAAGATTCTCAGAGTCAACAAACTTTCTGTTGATGTAGTTGTTGAGCGCTGGATGTATCTTTATGGTGTTGGTACTGTATTTGGTACTGAGCTCTTTACAGCATTCTCTGAGATGATTACTAACTGCTATATCGGTAGCTATCTCAATAATCAGAAGACGATTGAGAAAGTTACTGGTAATACCATGGTCGAATTTTCTAAACAGATTCTGAAGATAGGAAGCGGTGTTGTATAATGAGTATGACCACTCAGGATCTGATCACCTACTATAAAGGTGAAAGATCAGATGCTAAGCTCGGTCAACAGTTACTCGCTATCCCTCGTAGAGATGACATGATCTATCAACAGGTCTTCTACTATTTTGTAGGAGATAGAAGGAAGGTAGCTGTTGACTTTACTAGAGAATTCTGTTTTCGTTTAAATCATTTGAAGTTAAAGGGTATGAGTCCTGAGCGTTATCGTATTCTCCAAGAGTCTACTACTCCTATGGAGACACTGATTAATGCTGGACTTATCTATCCTTTTGCTTTATTCCTCAATGGACGTTTTATTCCTTGGGAGAATATCACAATCATTGCTAGTAGAGAGCAATATTATCTGTTAGTCCATGATCTTCCTAATTACTTCTTCGACCTTGTTAAGGGAGAAGGAGGAAAGATGATCACAGATTTCCATACGATTATACTGCCTGATAAAGTACAGTATAAACAAGGGTATTGGCCTATTACAGATAAAACCATCTTTGCTTTTAGCGAAGTTGGAGAGTTTGCTTCTTCTAGCGTCGGATACATTACCATCGATAGCTACGATGATGATGAACTCGAGATTATCGACATTGATAATCCTCAGAGTTCTATGTTTGCATTCTCTGATGATCTGACTTATAAGTATTTTTCAGAGAATGTCTTTGTCTTTAAGAATAGTCTCTATGTAGAACCTCAGGTTGATATCATAGGAACTGTTTTACAGCTCTATGACTCTACTGAACTCCCTGAAGGATATCATTATGTAAGAGTCATTCACAATAAGAAGCTTATCACTCCTACTTATGATTCGATTGGTAAGTTAAACTTCTCTTATGTCGAAAATGACCTCTTAAACTATATCTCTGGAGCCAAAACCCGTTATCTGGAATTTATTGCAGATAGCTTTGATCCTAAAATGTCTAGAGATGTAGGATATGAGCAAAATAAGAGAGATTTCTTAAACTACCTTGCAACCTATGACCTATCTCTCTTTAATATGGTATACTCCTCTAACAAGGACTATATCGATTTAGAGGTAGATGGTGCTTGGATGCTCGCTCATAGAGATGATGACGGGTATTTCAAAATTCCCAGAAGGTTTAAGAATAGAAATGATTACTATATTATGATCCTCATCAATGGTGAGCTTTATAAATATTATAGACATCATTTCTATGACAAGGGATATTTCTTCTGCCCTGTACAAGGAATCGAAGCAACTGATGTTGTGGAGATTATGTACTTTAAGAATGCCAAGAACTATGCTCTTCCGGCAAATATTTCTACTGATGATCCTTATGAGAATTATGATAAGAATCTTTATGATAAGTATCTTAGAGTATATTCTAGTGAGAATCGTCTTGGAATGTTTACATTCCCGTCGGATGGTATTCAAACTTTCCCTGTAAATTACTCTTTTGAGTATGATCCCAATGATTCTTCTAAACTGAGAATTCGGTTTGATGATAGTTGGTATTATGATAAGGACGTTATGATTACCTCTTCCAAGAGGTTTGCATACGCTTCTTATCCGATCACTGGAATTGAAGAAGGGACCGACTATGTATATTTCAAAGTCGATCTCGGAGATCATTTCAAATACTGCAATGAATACGATAAGTTTGTCGTCTTTATTAACGGTCGTCGTTTAATTAATGACCTCTATCGTATTATTCTGCCTTATAGACAGGAAACTCCTTTCTCTAGAGCAGTGCTATATCTTTGTGTGCCGATCAAGAATGACGATATTATAGAAGTATTTTATCTTCCGAATCATTTCGTCGATATTATTGATACGGCATCTGCCGGAGATCTTGATAGTTCTGGTATTATTACGATCTCTAAAGATAAACTTGCATTTTCTCTCGATAAAGATCTTGTTTCTGTGTGGATTAATTGTAGAAAGATTCCACAGTCGCAGATCAAGAACATAAGCTCTACTAAGCTTATGGTTACTGGAGATCTTACATCTGTCAGAGATGTTCGTGTAACGACTATGATTAATGATGAAGATCTTTATGAAGAATTCAAAACCAGGTTCCAGACAATTCAATCTAATTGGGATAGTGCTATAGCTGCGAATGGACATCCTGCCGAACTTCTTGGCTATACTGCTCCTACTATTAGTGAAACTGATCCTGATCCATTCCCTGAAGAGATTGAAGTTGATGCAATCATGCTTGAGATTATCCGTGATTGGTATCTCGGAAATGCAATGGTTGATACAACTGGTCCCTTCTATTATGGCTATGATGACGTTGACAGTTCTATTAAAGGCGAAACAGATCCTGCTGGTAATACCATGCTTGAAGTTATGGATTCCAATAAGGAGAATAGCCTTAATGTCGATCGTTATTGGCCTTAAGGAGAGTGAAATTGTATGAATGATAGACTTATTCAAAGTCTTAAGAAGTTCTTAAGCGAAAACAAACGTAATCGTATTGAGAATGATGGTTGTGCTACATGGACAGAAAGTCTTACCGAACTTCCTTGTTTTGAAGGCAAAAGTCCTCGTATCTCAATTGTCTTTACTCGCTATCAAGGAAAAGATATAAACAAGACAATCTTAATGGGTGATGATACTCATTATATTGGTCTTGTGCTTGCCATTCCGTCTTATTGGCTGGAAGTCGATCCTTATCTCTGCCAGGTATTCCTGACCAATTATGTTGATGAATTTATCAATATGATTAATGGAGAATCTGGTGGAGGAGGAGGAAGTGGCGGTGGCGGCGGTGGAGATATTCCGGTTATTCGTCCGGATCATTGCCCCATCAAGCCTCCTATTCCTCCTGGACCTCCTCCCAGACCTATGCCTCCTCCGCCTCCGCCGGTTCCAGTAGAACCTCCTGTAGTGGTTGCTCCTGGTCCGGTTCCGGTAGCGAATCAGGCTCCTGTTGGACAGTATCCACAAGTACCCCAACAGAGTTCCATTATGGCAAAATTCAATTCTATGCTTTAAAGTTAGCCAACCCAGGGTGTTTTCACCCTGGGTTGATTTTATTTATAAAAAATAACTACTTCAACTATGCAGTAAGTAAAAATAGGAGGTCGTTCCTATGGCAGTTGCACCAAAAGAGGCTTTTACAAAGCCAGAAAGTCCTATTAAGAGAGTAAGAGATAGGGGTAAGATCTATTATTCTCTTCCGGACTTTTATAACTACTACAACCTGAATCTTCACGTAGTTGATCTTATGAAGAAATATCCTGGATATTTCAGAGACAACGTAGTGATTGATTCTGTATACGGTACTTTTCCTGGTTGTATCTGGAATTCAGGAAGAGTTCAATTTGGTGGTGCATCTCTTGAAAATATGCAAGCCACCATTGCTGGCTATAACCAGCTAGGAATTTCTGTCCGTTTTACCTTTACAAATAGGCTTATTAGCGGACGACATCATTTCGACTACTATGGTAATACCATTCTTCAAGTTGCTGACAATGGTATGAATGGTGTGAACTGTGGTGTCGAAGACTTTGCCAATTACATTAGGGCAAATTATCCCAGCTATTACTTGATTAGCTCTACCACAAAGCCTATCAAGACGGCTGAGGAAGTCAATGAATTGTCAAAGGATCGTCTGGTTGTTCCTCCGTATACGATGAATAATACAGATATCATTGACAAATTCGAGCATCCCGAGAACATCGAGTTGCTTTGCTGTGAGACATGTATTGACAATTGTCCCAATAGATCCAAGCATTACGACAGTTTATCTGCTGCACAAATGCTTAGACCTACTGAGCCTTATACATGTCCTCATGGTTGTGAAAACTACTATTTCTATGAAACTGTACCTACTAGAAAGCATCATATTACTCCTGAGATTATGGAGGAAATGTATCTTCCTAGAGGGATTAATCAATTCAAAATTTCTGGTCGTAATGATAATATTATTAATGTGATCGAACGGTATGTACTGTATCTTGCAAAGCCCGAATATAAAGATACTGTACGTAATCATCTTTTAATTAATCACTTCTCTAACTATCAGAGAGTGGATTAATATAGTTTGATAAAGGCATAAATATTTTTAAGGAGGAATCTTACAATGCCGTACAATAATCGTTATTATGATGATCGCCGTGGTGGATACAATCGTGGTGGTTATAATGATCGCCGTGGCTATAATGACCGTTATAATGATAATGGTCGTTATGATGATCGTGGTGGCTACAATGGCCCCCGTGATCGTTTCCAGAACAATGGTTTCCGCTATGAGATCGGTCAGAAGGTTCGTCACATTGCCACTGGCCTTGAGCTGAGTGTCATCAGCTTTGGTCGTGAGCAGATTGAGTGCCGTCTTCCTGACCTGTCTGCTTCTTACTTCTATGAGAGTGAGCTTGAGCCGATTGAAGGCCCTGAGGCTCAGAAGTAAGAGCAAGAAAAAGAAAATAGAGCAGCCAAAAGGCTGCTCTATTTTCTTATTAATAGAAAACGGTATGCTCGCAATTCCACCAAACTTTGTCAATATAGAACAGAATCTCATCATTGATATCCTCGATAGTTCTATGAGAACCATCAGGATTGCATGTATCGATATAGACAGTGGAAGGTAAGATATTGAATCTCTTCAAGAACTGAATATGGTTATACACTTCAGTCAGATACTCTTTACTCTCATTGATATCGATTACCTGACCGGTCCTTTTCGACCGTTCAACAATTGCTTCATAGGATACTTCAACAGGAGTATCGAGATAGATCTGAAGAGTGGGCTTAGGAAGACCAAGGAGATTAAACTCATAATCATTGAGCCACTCAATGTATTTATTGAGTTCATCGAGATTCTTGATCCTTGCTCCTTGATGAATGATATTAGAAATTGTATATCTAGCAGATAAACAAAACTCATATCGATCAATCAATGGATCTCTATTCTCAACTCTTTTGATATGCTTATAAAGACGATCCATGGCTTGATAACGGTCAATGGCGTACATAGAAGAAGTAAAATAAGGATTTAATGATTTTGCATCTTCTCCAAATGCTCCATTAAGCATTTCTTGCACAAGTCTTCCAGTCATTTCCTTATAATCAGGAAATGATAAGACTGCGTAGTTTAATTTACTGACATCCATATTTTTAGGATCCAAAAGCATACCTTTTTCTCGTACTTGCGCTGCGATACTATGCATATTATCTCTAGTCGAAAACCCAGATCTAGTAGTACTAGTACAGGGTTTTGTGAGATACTTCTTAGTAAGCTCTAACTGTGTTGACTTACCAGATCCATCTGGTCCATCAATTACAATGAACCTCTTAAACATATTTTGCATTGTCGCCATCATTAGTTCCTCCTATATAAAAATTAATAAGGAGTTTATAATAATGTAAAAAAGAAAGGGTGTTATTCCCTTTCTTTTTTATCATCTTTAGGTGGATCAATCTCAGAAGTTTCTGCCAATGATTCAGTACTGTCTTTTACTTCTTCATTGACAATTTGCTTCTGCATAGGATCTGGCTCATATATCTCGAGTCTTAATTTTACAAAAAGGACATTATTGTTGTTATCGTGATCATACAGGGTTGATATTGCTATCTTGTATATACCGTCTTGTCCATTAAACATATCTCTTACTTTCTGAAATACCGCTCTACCTGTATTCGTAAGAGATACTTCAAAGAACAGATCATCAAATCCAGTACAGAATCCTATGATTGTATATGGATTATACAGAAATACATATCTCAAACCTGGTTCATCACATTCATTTGGATTGTACTCATCGAAGACAACAGGAATTCTTCCTTCCCATCGTTCAAGCATGTCTTGCAGACATTTATTGTAGTCAAGAATCAATCCCTGTCTATTGGGATCTCCTGCTTTGACTTTTCTTCTGATTCTCAACTTAACTTATCCTCCGTTATATTCAAAAATGCCAGATTGATTTTAGAGATAAAGACATTACCTTTGATTACATCACAGTCTGCACTAGCAAAGAAATTAACCTCTGCGCCAACAGCAACTGCATCATTGTAAACATTGGTACCAAATGGATTCAGATTGATAGCAATGTACTCACCATCATATCCGATTGCGCGTCCAACGACTTTTTGATTTTCTGGCTTTTCAGTAAGCAGATAAACCAATCCATTCTCTGATATGTATTTATCAATGCTATCTCTAGCATTTCCAATACCATCTTCGATAACTTTGACACGAATTGTCTTTGTAGATAGTTCATCAGTTCCATAATATCCTTCATCGAATACCAATGTAAGATATTCAATACGGAGTTTATTGGTTTTTTCATCTACAAGACCGGTCATTTTGATCTTATAGCAGTTGTCTCTGAGCATAGCCTGAGAGTCAACCCTGCGAGTCAAATTGACTTCAAAGCCATTTTCGTTATACCTTATTGCACATCCAGCCTTCTCTCCTGTCACAGAGAAGATAGGCGGAGACTGATCGTACTTATCGAAGAATTCTTTTAAAGACTCATCGATATTAATGATCTTACCATTATCATCGTATGTATTACCTTTAAAAGTTCTTTCTATAAAGATAGCCATATGTGCCTCCTTTATAAGATAAATTCAGATGTATTGTTTTCGATAGTTTCAAGAAGTTTAAGATCTTTATCTTGCACGATAAACATTGCTACTGTATCTAAGCGTGGTGGAGCATCTTTCTTCTTTCTGGGTTTCGAAAGCTTTAACCACCACCGAAAATTCCAGTCATTTGCATCCTCTTCGGTTGACATGATTGTCATCATCAATCCTCGATTGGTAAGATCGATACTAATGTTGTTATCATCAATGCCAACCATATATGCATATGGAGGAGTTGTAGCTTGAAAAATCTGGTGATCAACGAGACCAGTTTCACTAGCTGGCAGCAATATACCAATAGGAATATGACCACCAGTTCTTGAAATACGAAGTTTTATATGATCTAATAGATCTTCTTTGCTAAATCCAGGAATATTGACAAACTCCTGCCGTTTGATTTTTCTTAACCTCATCTATATCCCCCAGTTTCTTATTATCGGATGCAGAATATAAGTACTTCAATTGGAACGGTAGTAGGCTTATTTGCTATTACTACCATTTCATTGGTACCACCAGATACTTTCACGACATCTCTAAACCACTGCCTTTGAGCAGCAATAGAGGTTTCATCTAAGTCATCAGGATATGAGATTACAGGATAAACCAGATCTGATTTTCTCATTCCTTTAACATAAATGGTTTGTGTAACTTCACTTTCGCCAGGAATTTGGGTCCATTCTTTAGGCTTAATCCTAGCTTTCAGGATAGTATGTTTTCCTGTAGGGGCTCGATTAAGATCTAAACAGAATTTTTCATAACTTGGTTCCATTTAACCACTCCTTTGTGAGAATCTATTAATAAAAGGTTTTTGGTTTAGTATTATAGTATTGCGTATCTATAGTTACTCTTCTTAGCAATGATAACTTTTGCATTGGCAACCTTTCCATTGCTATAGAATTTTGCGACGATTCTAGCCCTAAAATGATAGGATTGTCCATTTGGATATTTGCATACTCCATGATCATCAGTATATCTAAATACTTTATCATATGCAAATTGACTTATATCATTACTCTTTCGAGCATGTACATTTACTTTAATACACTTATCGTCGGCATCAACTGTATGACCAATAAAATATTCACTTCCATGCTCATCAAGATATACAGATACATTATGTGTTTTGATGAAATCTATAGGACTGTAGTTATATTTATCAGAAGTACAGATACCACAATTTGCGAGTTGGAATGATTTTACATCTCCTGCGTCAGTATCCATTGTAATAATGATAATTACATTAAATAATCCTTGGATAGGCTTCTTAGAATGTATTTCAAATGAGAAGTTATCTGTTCCGCGAATATTAGACAGAATGGTTCTATTATGCATGATGTACTTATGCAGTTGATTCTCGATATTTGCTTTAAATGGATCTTTAACATCATACCCTAATCCTGCAACATTATTGCAGGCGGAACTTTTAGTGGCATAAGTATGCTCAAGAATAGCATTTACCTTATAGTGCTTATGAGTTCTATTATCAACACAGGTCCAATCATCAGGCCCAATAGTGATAGTAAAGACGGACTTAACTCCATCAATTTTCTTAGTGATTTCCATTTTAATTTCTCCTTTAAGTAAAATATGAGAGAGCATTATGCTCTCTCATATAATAATATGCAATTAGAATGAGGAATGATTACTTAAGAGCTGCTGCATCACTATCGAGCTCATTATACATAGAAGACAAGCTATGCATTGTTTCTTGTATATAATCACGAAGCGATGCAATATCAGTTGAAAGTTTCTCATTACTGAGCTGAGTTGCTTTCAATAACTCTTTAATATCTTTAACCTCATTCTCGAGATTAGCAACCCTTGTTGGCAGATCAGAAACAGTACCGTTATCATCAACAGGAATTGTAGCTGTCTCATCAAATCTGATAATGCAGTTAATTCTACGATTCTCGGAAGTATAATCATTAATTCCAAGAGCCTCGGAACGACAGATATAACTTCCACCGCCATCAAGTTTAATAATATCTTTAAACTTGATTTTAGTAAGACTGCTGATAGCATTGTAGAATTCTGCTGAATATATCAGATTATTTGTCATAGACTTCCAGATAATAATATAGACATTATCATCTGCACTCTTAGTAAGTCCCAAGAAGATATGAGTAGTAGCTCTTAAAGAAGATGCATCCCATCCCTGAGGACTTACATAAGTCTTCCACTTGACATCATTTCCATTTCTTAGGCAAGGAATACCAGCAACCGCATAGTCTACACCAGTGCCAAGATCTCCTAATTCATAAAGATCTTCTATATATGCTTTATTATCTCTGATATAGAAGTTTGTAGTAGCTTTTCCATATAGATTATTCAGATACTTCCACTTATATGAATTGAAATACCACTTTGTGAAACTTAAATAACTACCACGCTCAAGCATATAATGAGCCTCAGTAGTATTCAATTTAGATTGATCTACATCACATATCAGATTACCAGAAGGTAAAGTGAAATTGACTGAGGATCCATCTTCAGAATACCCAGTATCATCATACGATCCAAAGAAGTTTGCATTGACATAGTTTCCAGAACCAGACTTCTTAGGCTTATCAAACCATTCTAGTTTGAAATCTCTTACAGGAACCTGGATAATTGTAAATCCATTTTCTGTAATAAGTTTCATATTATTGACCTCCTTATCCCTTATAGGGAAGATCAAATGACTTAAGCGGCTGAATACCTTCGCGACCACCCTTAGCGGGATCAGTAAAATTAGAATTATCATTTGTATGCGTGGAGATGACTTGAGACGAGTTAATAACCTTATCATCCTTATCACCTCCAACATTAGTGCTACTAGCACTAACACATTCACGGCAGGATCCATTACAGCCCTCTTCTATAGGATTAATGGAATTCTCTACCTGATTAGTACTTGTAATAGGAGCTCCAAAAGATTCACTTCCAGCAGCTCCATTATAAGTCAAATCATAATCCTTATCATCAAGGGCAACCCCAATAACCTTCTTCATACCGCCATAACGAGAGAAGTTAGTATCAGAGTCAACATCAACAAGAGGTTCAAACCCATCGAAATAGTCTTCGATCTCTACAGGCCAATCCTCAGAAGTAATCGGAGGAATATAACCAGCAGGTGTTGCACCACAAGTTTCTTCATAAGAATCATGAACAACAGGCTTTTTCATTTCTTTCATAAACTGAGCAAGGCTCATGGTAGGAATAACTCCCTTAGAAGAGATATTATGTCCAGCCAGAGTACCAGCAGCAATACGATCAAAAACCTCCTGAGTAATATACTTCTCAAAAGGTTCATATGCATTATGATAGAAACCTCTAGCCCAGTTAAGAGAAATATCTCCATTCATAGGATAATTTCTCAGATTTTCTTCATGGAAACAATAGTGAGTGACCATATTTCCAATGATTTCATTTAAGATATAATTACGATTGACAAATCTCTTTTGAAGTTCAAGAATTTGCCAGGCCATGTTATCGCTCCAGCCTTTATAGCCGGAATCTTGACCATACATACCCTGCTTAATGCGGGTAATAGAATTTCCCTTGAAATGCCAGATATAGACATCTTTAGGAATATACCAGATTTTATCAGTACAGCCGCAACAAACGCGATTGAAGCCCGTATCCTCATTAGATAATGAGGTATTAAATCTGATATTATACTTTTCGAGAAAAGATCTGCGATATAACTTACCGAACATCCACTGTATAATTTTTTATCTATAGTCGCAACTTATAGACCCTTTCGGCTCATATTTTCATATGAGATTAGATTATATGATCACCCTATTTCTAGGGGTCCGATTTTTCTTCCCGCATTAGCTTCGGGTTCTACTTCCTCGCAAAGGAATAATCGTTGAACGTTCTCCATTTTACAGGAGAGTCGCTGCTGAACTACCATTTTGGCAAGAAGATACTTAGGATTTGACCTTATATCCATCCCTATCTTTCTTTCTACTTTCGTAACCATCACGCTTGCCTTTTCAGACTACGTTGTGGTAGATAGGGCTTTAGGTTTTACCAGCAATTAATCGGAGAGCACATACAGATTACTCTATATGCGGTGCGGATTTACACCATGTGCATTTCATGAGGGAAAATACTTCCGTTTTCATTTTCCTCCAAGAATTTACCATAGACGATGTCCATGTTACGCTGTTCCATAACATTGACAAGAGTCTTAATAGTATCTGCAGATACTAGAGTATCATCAGCATCCATCCACATGACATACTGACCAGAAGAATGATCAAAACCGACCTGGCGTGCAGCACCAGGTCCACCATTCTTTTTCATATTAACAATTCTGATCTTCAACATGTGCTGGAATTGCTCAGCAATATGCTCATAGCCAAATTTAGAGCAATCATTTGCAATAATGACCTCAATATCTTCAGATCCTTCTTGCATGGCAATGGAGGCAAGTGTCTTTTTGATTGTATTATGAGCATTATAGGCAGGAAGAATAATAGATACGATTGCTCCACTTTTTCTCTCTTCAGGTTTTTCAGGTTCAACAGGCTTCACATCCTGAGGATTGAAATACTGAGAACCAAGAAAAGTCTGAGGTTGATAAGTGGTCATATCCTGATCTTGATGCGGATAAATTCCACCTGCGAGCGTACTAGTTTCTTTCATAGTGAAAACCTCCAAAATATTGGTTACTAAGCTGTTTTAGGGTTAATACTTTAAAATCGACTGTATAACAAAAAAATAATGGAGTAGTTGTGCTTACTCCATTATTGATGATCTATCACGTCATCATGCGTTGCAGATATCTATTCGTAAACTGATCTGTTATGGGGATAGCGAAATCACAATTACGAATTTTCTCTTCTGCAATGTAAATCGGAGCAACCTGGTGTTGCTCCGATTCTCTATCGCTGACAAATACCATATGATAATCATCAGCTTCAAAGTAGTAGCCGCACCCTTTTGTAGTATGACTACTGTATACAGCCTGCATAGGAAAATCCTCCTTTCTTTAAGTATAAAGAAAGTGGGGGCGAGGTCTTAAAGCACAACAACCTCTTATATTCATGATAATAATATGCAATTGAATATGAGTACTATTTCTATTTACAAATAAATTTATAGAGAGTCCATTAGGACTCTCTATAAACTACGAAAGAAGGAATTTGAAGAACGGAAAACAGCCTTTATACCATATACAAAAGGAAGGAGATCATTATCACTCTCAGCGTCCTGACACCTGCCAGAGGGTTGAGTTATGATGATTACTAAATAGTTATATTCTATAAAAGACCCATTGGAGAACACTTTAATAAATTAGAGAAGGAGGTTTATTCAATGGAACCTGATGTCCTTCAAGAAGAAATGATGCTATTGGAGAAAGTTCTTCCTACTACAAAAGATAAGGTAAAACGTAGTGGTTTGAAATTTCTTCAAACTCCGGAATATACTGGTTCTAGTAATGGAGCTAATACCGGTACTTTGTTTGATTTTTCTGAATTAGATGGCTTAAGCTATTTTAAATTCAAGAAGAAGTTCTTTGAACTTGCTAAAGATATGGAGACATATCAGACTAAGATCCTCTTAATTCCCATTGATTTTTGGGCCAATAAAAGATCTACTGATACTCCAGTAGATAATTTATTGAGAATGCTGGATCTTGATCTTGCTGAGATGAAGAAAGCCTGTGGAGATTTTACCATTATCTTTTATAGTGGCAATCTGTGGTTTGCTTTAAATATTGATATGTATCAGAAAACTGATAAAGCTACTCTTATGAGCAATATCAATATGCTAAAAGAAAACAATGTAAAATCATCTGCAGTTGCTGGTAATGTATCTGGTAAGAGTGGAGATAAGCAAGAAAAATCAATTACTTCTAAAGATATTGATAAAGAAAAAGAAGTAACTCAAAAGAATATCAAGACTCAGGTTGTTGCAAATATCGCTAATGCTGCTGAGTTAGCTAAAGATGCTGATGATGCACTCAATCAGATTGATGATGCTCAGGTTGTCAATCTTCTTGATACTCTTTCTGATGAAGAATATGGTAAACCTAAGTTCTCTTCTGCTAGAGCTACTCGTATGGGTAAAATCCAAGATCAATTTAGCTCTAATGAAGGAACAACTGGTCATACCGTTAAGGATCTTATCAATAATCCTGAAAGTAAGAAAGAACTTCCTGCTGAAGATATGAAAATTGCTTCTATTAATGAAGAATGGGAGCATGTGCAGTTTACAAACTTCAATAAAGTTTATGAGATAGACGATGATATTCGTCTTATCCTTTATTCTTTTGGCGATAAAAATACGAAGAGTTATCCCATTAACTGCTTAGGCATTGAGGTGGAAGACACTTCTACTTCTGAAGACTACATCTATACTTATAGATGTAAGATGGAAGACTCTTCTGGTAAACAGTTTACCATTGTATTTGATATTCCTAAATTTAGAAATGGTAGATTTATGAGACTTCGCGGTAATGACAAAGTCATTTCCGGACAGCTCTTTAATCTTCCTTGTACTAAGACGAGTCCTGATACTGTTCAGGTAGTCTCTAACTACAGAAAAATAATGATCTCTCGATTTGGTGGTACAGGAAAATCATATCCTGTTGTCGATCGACTGATTAAATCTATCAATAAGTATTCTGGCACAGGAATTAAGGTTTCTCTTGGTGATAACCGTCGTACTTGTTCTAAGTATGAACTTCCTGTAGACTATATCGATCTGGCTATGAACTATAACTGGATTGAGACAGCAAATTATAAATTCTATTTCGATCAGGATTTCTATCGTAAGAATTATACAATAGAACCTAATTCGATTCCTATTTGCATTTATAAGGAATCTAATTCTGTTATCTATTACAATGAATCACTTGGTGATGGAAATATTTCTATTGCCGAACAGATTGCTGAGATTATGCTGAGTGAGTGTAAAGGACTGAAAGAAGTTTACGATACTCAGAAACCGGCAACAAAGCACACGTATTCTCGTGCTTCTATTATGGCAGCAGATATTCCTCTTATTGTCGTCATTTGTAATTCTATTCCTTTTACAGAGATGCTGAAGAGAGCCAATATCAATTATGTATTCTCTGAAAAGAGAGTGAAGTACGATCCGGATAAGCAAGGATGCATTAAGTTTGCAGATGGATTCCTTCTGTATGATATCACTTATGCTTCCTCTATGCTTATGAATGGACTCTATGATTGTAATACGGAGATCTATAACTTCCTTGATATGAATAAGAAGTCTACTTGGCTTGACTTCCTTGATAACTTCGGTGGAAGAATCAAAGCCGATGGTCTTGATAACTTCAAAGAAGTCTTTATGGATCCCATTACGTGCGAAGTCTGTCGCGAATGCAAGATTCCTGATGACTATATTGATATACTCATTTATGCAAACTCTCTGCTCTCTGATAATAAGTATATCAAGCATACAGATCTTACAAGTAATCGTTATAGAACAACAGAAATTGTAGCAGGACATTTATATCAGGTATTGGCAGCTGAGTATATCAAGTACTATCAGCAGGCTAAGAAAGGTAGAAAAGTATCCAGCTTCTCTATCAAGAGAACTGCAGTAATTGATTCTATCTTTACAAACCCTGTCATGTCTGATCTGTCTTCTATGTCTCCTCTTTTGGAGCAAGAAGCAAATAACTCTGCTACATTCAAAGGTTTATCTGGCTTGAACTCTGATAGAGCTTATAGCCTTGATAAACGTACGTATGATGAATCTATGGTAGGAAAGCTTGCTCTTTCTACAGGATTCGCTTCCAATGTTGGTATCAACCGTCAGACTACTATGGATATGGATATCCAAGGTAAACGTGGTTATATCAAAAATACTCCTAATGATGAGAAATCTGTTACTAAACGTCTGTCTATTACTGAGGCAGTAACCCCGTTTGGATCTACTAGAGACGATCCCTTTCGCAGTGCTATGACGTATATTCAAACGTCGAAGCATTCAATGCCTACCAATAAATCTATGCCTCTTCTTGTCACCAATGGCGCAGATGAAGCATTGGTTAAAATGGTATCGGATAACTATGTCGTCAGGGCAGAAGATAATGGTGAGGTTGTCGAGTACGTACCCGATGATCACATGGTTATAAAGTATGCTAATGGTGAAGGTAGATGGATTTCTCTGAAATATGAGACTCGTAAGAATTCTGATGGTGGTTTTTATATCACAATTAGATTTAAAACGGATTTCAAGAAAGCTGGATTGAAGTTTAAGAAAGATGATATCCTTGCATATGATGAACGTTCTTTCTCCAATCGTAATGGAGAAGTGGATGATCTTGCATATGATGTAGGTGTTCTTGCTTATACTGCTATCATGGCTACCGATGAAGGATTTGAAGATTCTACATCTATCTCTAGATGGCTTTCTGAAGCCCTAGGATCAGAGGTAGTTGCAGAAGATTCTATCGAATTAGGAGTCGGTACCAATATCTATGATATTGTCAAAGAAGGTCAGGAAGTTAAAGAGGGTGATCCTCTTATTATATTCCAGAACAACTTTGACGAAGAGGATGCTAATATTCTCTTAAAGAATATCACTGATACTGATTTTGTATCTGATCTTGGTCGTATTAGAGTAAAGGCAAAATACTCTGGTATTGTACAAGAGATTAAGATCTATCGTACTTGTGAAATAAGTGAACTTTCAGATTCTTTGAAGAAGCTTGTCAATGATTATGATAAGAATATCGCAAAGAAGAAAGCTGCTTATAAGAAGTACAATATTCCTGGAGCAAACATGCTTGATCCTGATTATAAGATGCCTCCCACTGGTAAATTAAAAGATACTGATGGTGTACGCATTGAGTTCTATATTAAGTACTTTGACAATATGGGCGTAGGAGATAAACTAGTGGCGCAGAGCGCCAACAAGGGTGTCGCCAGGTCTATATTCCCACTTGGTGATGAACCGTATAGCTCTTTTGATACTACTAAGACAATCCATGCTGTGTTTAGTTCTCGTAGCTTTAATGCACGTATGGTTACGTCTCCTATTGTATCTGGAGCTATTAATAAGGGATTGGTTAATCTTGATGAGCAAGTAAAGAAGATTATGGGTCTTCCTTTACAAAGGCTCGAAGATATCCAAGGATAAAAAATAAACAAAGGGTGCAAATAAGCACCCTTTGTTTATTGCCTATGCAAATATCTACTAAATCAATTACATATTATTAGTGTGAAAGGAGGTAATCAATTATGAAGATTACCAATAGGTCGTTCAAGGCGACTAGCAAAAAGAGTATCAAGAGCGAAGCCAAACTCGGTAACGCCAACCGAGAAGTTCTGTCTTGGTTTATCGGCAAGACAGGACAAAATGAGATTGTTCCTCCGATAAACGACAGCGAATTAAAAACCACAAACTCCAGCGAAGCAAGATTCTATCGTATGCTTTTTACGGTAATCAATGAAGCATCATACTATATGACAGCAGATCATAAATTTTATTATCGTAAATTAAATACTACTACACGGAAAATTCTCAAGAAGACCATTCTGACCTTCAAGTATGATAAGAAAGAGGGTAAATTTATTCTTCCTGAGATCCCTGTGTTTATCCCTCCTCTTCAGATTTGGGATAGGGCTGTTGAAGCTCCTGGCATGATGTTCATCAACTTTATCGAGAGTGATGGAGATACTGAAGTCACTCATCGATATATCATTGATGATAACTTTAGATGCCGTGCATATACAGCATATGATGCAATCGAGATAGGCAGCCTTACGCACGAAGAGGCAATGAAGTACTTCTTCCTTGGACTGAGTGATGAAATCATTGATAGGATCATTCATTATAGTGAGGAGCATACTGGGACCCCGCTTTCGGCTGATGCCGTCAAGAATCTCTGGGATTATCCTGAGATGGATGCTCTTCATGAAGCAACAGACTAGGAGTTATAATATGGAAGTCATTCCTATTGTATTAACGCAACTCTTCGGAATCACATTGGCTCTGACCTTCATACTATAACATTATGGTAATACTATAAGGAGGTTGATAGTATGGAAATGGTTCCTATTTTAGCTGTCGCAATCATCCTCTTTTGCGTCGCTCAAATTTTAAAAGGCACTGTCCTTAAGAATAATGAGGACTTAAAGGCTGTATTACCTTATTTCTGTGCCATTCTGGGTGCAGTTCTCGCAGTCGTTATCTTTCTGGTTAATCCATCGCTTATTGGGGCAGAAAACATTTTAGATGCCATCGTTCGTGGTGCAGTATCCGGATTACTCGCTACCGGTGGACATCAGCTCTATCATCAGTTCCTCAAATTGATGGAAATTCGGAAAGCTGAAGAGGCTGCAACAGACGAAAACAAAGACGCTGAGGAATGATACCAGCGCTTCATACAAACCTTACATATAAAACATGGGACTACCCCACATGGGGTAGTCCTTATTGATTTGGAGGAATATCAATGTTTAGAATTTTCGTAAAGAAAGACAGTAATACTGAAGTTACTAAAAATACAGCTCCTCGCATCGGATCCATTAGCATCATTAACCAGACCTATTACAATAGGCTTATTGAGATCAAGAACTTTATCTGCAATTACAATGCTATGAATTCTGTTTGGAATCATCGTCCTACCTATATCAATGATCGATTCTATACTCCTGAAGCAGCTAATCACAAATTATATGCATATTTTCATCTCATTACAGGTGATGAGATGCCTGTATTGAATAAGAAGACAAGTAGGTATGAATGGAGAGTAAAAGATGAAGCAGATAAGCTGATTCTTTCTAATCTTGCTATCATTATCGATTCCAGGTCAGCAGATGTAAGACTCTGCCATCGTTTTTATGATAAGAAGCATCCATATATCACGATTAAGGACTATTGCCGTATGTTTGAATTTGCTATGAAGACTGGGGTAATCAATCCTGTAGCAATGACCACATATGACATCTCCAACACTAAAAAATACTGGTGGTATGATGTCTTGGTGGGGGATCGAACATTAAAGTACCCAGTAAGAATGTGGTCTAGTGGAGAATCTCTGAGAAGTGATAACATTCAATTTGTTCGTGAAGACGCTATGAACGTTATTGAAAATGTCGAAGCTCTGAGAAGCAGGATTATTCTTATTGGAGGTGATTACCACAATCCTAAGTAAGGAGGTGTCTTATATGGAAAAATTAACTGACTTTTATCAATCTATTGATGAGTCAGCTGATAAACTACACTTGGCAATTAAGGCCAACCTTACTAATCAATTGGCGAAAGATAAATGTGGATGCGCAGAATTAGCTCTCACAATCGCCATGCTTGCTAGTGGAAATTATTATCTTGGGCATGAACGCTTTGAATTAAGCGATGTTGACATTGCTTGCTTAGAAGCTGTTTCATTTACACGAGATGGTAATAGAATTATAGAAGATGGAGACATTCTAGATATGATACGTAATGACCCTTGCAAGTGGCATGAACGTATCATGGACCTTCAAGCAGAATATGTGATGAGAAAATCACAAGTGACTGGGGTCCATTCTATCTATGTAAACAACTATTCTCAGAAAGTGATGTTCAGTAAGAATAATTTCGTCAGCCTGTATAAGGCATTCAATATGAATGCCGAAGAGCAGGAACGCTTTAATGGAATCATAAAAGATCTGTTAAGTATTCTTACATAAGATAATCGGGAGAGAAATCTCCCGATTATTTTTTAATATATAAACTTATATATAATGGAAATATGCTATGTTGTGGCGTCTTAGTTCCCCCTAGATTTACTGCATCCTAGGAGCAGGCGGGCTCCAGAGGGGATAGGAAGTAAATCACAAGACAGCCACGTGTACAGTACAGTATATTTACCATTCAGTGGCGTAGTTTATGCCTTAAACCAGAGGGATACAAATCCCTCTGGTTTCGATTTTTGATTACATATTATATACATATAAAGGAGGTAATAAACCAATGGAAAATAATAAAACCTTTATAAGTGTAGCTAAGAAATACGATGAAGACTACCTTAGAGAGTTTACAAAAGAAAGACCAGCAAATGAGGCATATGTCCCAAAGTATGAAGAATCCGTATGCGTTGAAGATGAAAACAATCCTAATTCTGCATTACTTTGTGAATCTATCGAGGCTATGGTTATACAATCCGAAAAGAGGTTTGGAAAGTATTACTATGCAATGATGAATCCAGTCCTTCAGTATCTATATGATACTTATCATGTAAATCCAATAGATTTGGAATACATCCAAACTATTTATTTACGAGGAGTTCTCAGAGCTGCTGCTGAAGGAAAAGGATTAATAAATTGAGAAGAATAAAAAGAAAAGGATATTAATCCTTTTCTTTTTTGTCTGTATATATCCCTCGAACAATTCATTAATTAAGACTGTGGAGGTGACTCTACATATGGCTGGTAAGTTTACTAATACAACTTACACGAATGTAACGAATAAGCTTGTTGAGGCTACTAAAGGAATACTGAATAATCCATATTATAAGTATTCTGATAAAAAGCCTACTCCTGTTAAGTATTGGAAACAGAATCTTGAAAAAACTACACTTGATGAAGCAAGTGGTTTAAACTATAATCACATTGGTGATCAATCTCCTATCAAGTTCAATAAGATAAATAACTTTTATCTTTATGGATTTGAGAGCATTGCTTTACAGCTTGATGTAGGAGATTTTGGTCTAGAGAATTCTCCTATTGAAGGAACTTGTATTATTCTTCCGAATACAATTATTCCTACTATGGGAGACTACTTCCAGGTTGATTATATTAAAGAACCTTTGCTTTTTAGAGTCAATGGGGTTAATAAAGATACTCTTGATAATGGCAATAATATCTACCAAATCGATTATGCTCTCGATAAGAATGCTTCGAAGACAATTGCTCAATTGGAAGAGCAGACTATAAAGTCTTATACATGTGTGATAGGAAACGTCGGCACTGACTTCAATTGCATTATCGAAGATTCTACTTATGAGCTAATTGGTAAGCTTGAGACTGCTATGGAAGATATTACAGCTGCTTATCAAATTTTCTTTGACTCTAAAGTACAGAACTTTGTTTATCTCTATAATGGATATCATGTATATGATCCATATCTGATTGAGTTCATGATTCGGAATAAAGTACTATCTTATGGATCAGATTATATCTATGTCCATCAAGGATGTGCTCAGCCGAATACATTTGGATGGGAGTATACAAAGACATTGTACTATCTTCTTGAACATCCTGAAGAGATTGGAGAGAGAACCATTAAGAATGCTGCTAGCCTAGTTGGCATTACCGATATCAATTCTCTCTTTACTACTAGAATGCATACCTATTATCAGGTAACTTACGATGATCCCAATCGAATCAATAAGAAGATTCCTATCTTCCCATTTGATGTGATTGATCGTTGTATTTCTGGAGAATTATATGGAGATACTGACTCGGTTGAGAATCAGGTTTATAATCTCATGATTTCATTCTTCAGAAATGATTATAGCTATATCGAAGGTAATTTGATTGATATGATTCGGAAATTAGATTATACTTCTAGTAAAGAGTATTATTATCTGATTCCGATCAATCTATTTATCATTCGTGCTTATATCCTACACCTGATGAAATAATGGAGGAATTAAAGATGTTTCCTGCTGAAGTTTTTGCTGCTGATAATGAGCGTATTGCTTATCAGCGTGCTTTAAGAGATGATTTTTCTGTTGTTGATATCGTTCAGCATGAAGGAACTGGTAGAATGCTCCTTATGGATCTTAAGCATATGAATTGGTTCGATGATACTATTGTTAATGGTGGTAGCATTGAGAATGCTAAGAAAAGAATGATGAAATATGCTAAAGACGCCAAAGACATGGAGCGTATTGAATATCTTCGTAAAGATCTTAGCATTGGAAAGAGATATATCAGTGAATATGCTGATGATCTTGAAAGATATATTCATGGTAAGCCTACTAATAGATATAAAGAAAATGTCCTTAAGAGATCAGTTAAGAAAGGTGTTACTCCTGCAGCTTTAAGAGCTTATGCAAACTTTCTTAACAACGAATATGCTAAAGCTCTGAACGATCAGGTAAAAAGTATTCGTGAAACAAAGAAGTAAATTAAGAGAAAGGAGGATATATTCTCATGTCTGATGAGCATGTTCCTCTTCCATTACCTGATGTAGTTAGGTCAACTATGGTAAAAAGAGTAAACGTTATAGCACAGTTTCCAGTTAGAACGGTATATCCGAATATCTATGGATCATATGTGAATATAATGCTTCCTCCAGATGTCATTCTTAAAATACTTCTTGCTAAAGGACAAGTAGAAGAAGTTCTATTTGATGGAACGATTGTACCTCTTGACTTTTCTAACTATAATGTAGTGCACAATCCTGACGATTTCAAAGTCAAAGAGCGTGCCAAAGAGTACAGGCAAGAAGCGACTGCCACTAAATATGGTGACATTCGTGATGTGACCATGTATAAACTCAAAAATCATACAGCTTCACTACCAAGGTCACACTATCTTTATAATTTAAAGGAAGAGTGTCCTGTAGTGGATCTAGAGCCTCATGAAGAGGCTGAACGTAGAAATATGGAAAGAATAGAAAGAATTGTTAAACGAGATTCTATGGGTGAAAATCCATATAAGTTTAATGATCTTCCTATTCTTGATACAGAAACAGGTCAGGTTAGCAACAGAAAGATTACACCAGTTAAACCCGAAGAACCTACAATGACAGATGACGAACTTTTGGATACGTATGAACGTTATGATATCGATCTAGATGGACCAGAGTTATACTTCCTGAGAATGAAGGGAGGTAATGGAGGCGACGGTCCTAAGAATGAATCAGAAGCCGAAGAAAGATTTCTGCATCAAAAGAATCGATTTAAGCATAAAGGTCGTTATTTGCTTCGCTAACTTTCACTAAGAGAGGGTATATACCCTCTCTTATTTTATTTTTTGTCTACATCGGAGGTGTGAAAGATATGATAAAGCTAAAAGAGAATAATAATATTGCTTTTGCTATTTTGTATATGATCATCTTCGATATAGAAATATATGCCTCGCTGTGGCATAAGAGTGTGATACTGGCTAAGCCGGTATCACATATAAACTCACTATATACCCTCCTCGAAAATTTTGAGTATATAGAGGTTTTAATTATGTCTGAGGCAGTAATCTCTAGACGTGGTGGAGGAGGATCTGGTGGAGGAGGAGAATTAGTTACTCTTACTATAGTAGAAAATCAGAATTTTATAGTTCCAAATCATACTGGAAAAATTAGTGTAAGAATATTTGGAGGTGGAGGCGGAGGATGCACAAATTATCAAAGTCCACAAAGAGGCGGAGGCGGAGGTGGATGGATGAATAATGGAGAATTTGATATTACTAATGGAACAGAAATTCCTATTATTATTGGAGAAGGAGGAGATTCTTATCTCTATAATGTAAAAGCTGGTGGTACTACATCTTTTGGTAGTTATTTAAGTGCGAATGGAGGAGCAGGTGGAAGTAGTTATGGTGGAGGAAATGGAGGTAGCGGTGGTGGATCTAAACCTTATGAAACATCTGGTAGAGGTGGAGAGGGTTATCAATTTGGTGGTGGCGGAACACGAGGGTCACATGGTGGAAATGGAGGTGCTTATGGTGGTGGAGGGGGTGGTAGTAGTGGTGGAAATGGTGGAGAATATGGAGGCGGAGGAGGAGGATATAAAGGGGAAGGAGGAAATGGAGGTACTTATGGTGGTGGAGGAGGCGGTGGTTCATGGTCTGAAAGATCATGGTGGTATGCATATAATGGAGGAAATGGAGGTACTTATGGTGGTGGCGGCGGAGGGGGAGCCGCATCAAACCCATCAAGATCAGGAACTAATAATGGATATGGAGGAAAAGGTGGTACATATGGAGGAAATGGTAGTAACGGGATAGCTAAAATAAATGATGGTGGATCATGGATAAATCAATCTATGAATAATGGTACTAATACTTCTACTTGGATTAATGTAGATAAAGATCCTTTTACAGGAGAATATTTAAGAGGATGGGGAAGAGGAGGTGGCTACAATATACCAAAAAATGTATTAAATAATAATATAAGCGAATTACGCATAACAAATTATGCGAGTGGAGGATCTGGTGGAGGTGGATTTGGAGGGAATGGCGGAAGAGGCGGATTAGTCGGTGGCTCTTCTAGTAACCCAGATTCTTATTACTACTATGCAAACTGTGGTGGTGGAGGAGGGGGAGGTTATGGAAGTAATGGCGGAAATTCATCTCCAAACTTTGGATCTATTATAATGAATAATACTTATTATGAAGATGATTATCGTTGGTTTAATACAATAGTTTGTGGCTATGCTACTGGCGGAGGAGGTGGAGGAGGATATGGTGGAGATGGAGGATGCGATGCAGGAGGTGGAGGAGGATATGGAAAAGGAGCAGATGGAGGAAGTGGAGGAGGTGGAGGTGGAGGTTATGGAAGTAATAGTAAAGGAGGTAATGGTGGAGGAGGTGGAGGAGGATATTTTAGTAGAGGAGGAGATAACTTTGGAGGAGGAGGAAGTTATGGAAGAGGAGGAAGCAATGATAAAAAACCTGGGTTTGGAGGAGGAGGAGCTGTTGGCATTAATCATTCACCAAATTCAATAGGTGGGGATGGTATTTGTATCATTCAATATTATACCTAAAAAAGAAAGGGTATATAAATCTAATATGAAGATGAATCATAGTTATAATTGGGGTTTATCTGTTCGATATGCCCCCCCCCCGGAAGTGTAGTTAAAAGCTACAAATTCGAGGAGGGTGTATATATAAACACTCTCCTCCATGAGGAGAGTGTTTTCTTATGTCTGATGCTATAATTTCCCGTAGAGGTGGAGGTAGCTCTGGCGGTGGTGGTGGAAATTTAATGACAGATGTTATAGTACAAAATGGAGTATATACTATTCCTAATCATAAAGGAAATGTAATGGTAAGAATATTTGGAGGCGGTCAAGGAAGTGGTAGTAGTAGCGGCGGTGATGTTTCAACTTATGGAGGCGGTTCTGGGGGAATGATGAATAATGGAGATTTTTATATTAGTAATGGTACAAATATTGAAATTGTAATAGGAGATGGTGGTAGTGGTAAATGGATAAATGTATATAATCCATCAAATGGAAGATGGAATAATGTATATGATGCAACTGGTGGAACAACAACATTTGGTGTTTATTTAAGTGCTAATGGCGGAGGTGGTGGATATGGTGGTAGTGGTGGAGGTTATGGAGGAAAAGGATATCAATTTGGAGGTGGAGGAGGTGCAGGTGATAATGGTGGAGATGGTGGCATATGGGGTGGCGGTGGTGGTGGAACAAATAGAGGTGGGGATGGAGGATATTATGGTGGAGGTGGCGGAACAAATTCATCATTTAATTCAACTGGGGGAAATGGTGGATATTATGGAGGTGGAGGTGGAGGACAACATGATATATGCTATGAGTATGATGAATGGTGGTATCGTTACAGCAATTTTAGTGAAGGAGGAAGAATAGACGTTAAGGATGCAAATAAAGGTAAATCTGGCTTAGCTGGAGATGGCGGTGGGTGTAATCTTTTTAATGGAGGAACAACTCAAGCTTTAAATGCGCAGAATGGTACTAATACTTCTACTTGGACTAATGTAGATAAAATAAATAATGAATATTTAAGAGGATGGGGAAGAGCAGGAGGTACTATTTACAATAATGATGTAGTTGATGCAACAAACTATTTATGTGGTGGTGGAGGAGGATTTGGTGGAAATGGCGGATATGGTGGTCAAGGAAAGGATTATGATAGTTATGCTTATGGTGGAGGTGGTGGCTATGGAAGTAATGGAGGAAATGCCAGCTATAATTCAACATATTGTGGTCCTGGTGGTGGAGGTGGATATGGTGGAGATGGTGGAGATGGAAATCATTGGGGTTCTGGAGGAGGTGGTGGCGGATATGGAAAAAGTGCTAAAGGAGGAAAAGGTTATGGTAAAGTATTATATGGATATGGAAGAGCAGTTGGTGGCGGAGGCGGTGGGTATTTTGGAAAAGGTGGAGATGCATTTGCTAATAATCGTGGTAGATGGCAGTGGTTATGGGCAGGTGGAGGTGGAGGATATGGAAATGGTGGTACATATAATGTAGAAAGCCCTGGATATGGAGGCGGTAGTGGTGGAGATAATGGTGGAGATAATGGAAAAGGTGGACAAGGCATTTGTATTATCCAATATTATACCTAAAAATTTAATATTTTTTAAATATAGAAACAGTTTATTGATGCATATGTATCATCTTATCTTATCTCCATATTTCTTTTTATTATCTCATCTATACATTCCATGATTCTCTTATTCACTTCACAAAACTTCCTATCTGTATTATACCTTAGAGGGTATATACAATTTCCTATATTTTTATAATTGATGAACGTCAATGTAAAGCCTAATATATTGATGAGGAGAACTCCTTGTTGAATATATGGCTGAGAAGATTTTTCTTCGCGGCCGATTATTATACAAGC
>Ga0256407_10000892_pt1 | contig 67258 bp, 55 predicted proteins | sample RumenRJG_04DNA_FD_193489 | JGI IMG/M metagenome (GOLD analysis project Ga0256407, IMG submission 193489) | Bovine rumen microbial communities from Lethbridge, Alberta, Canada - RJG_04 | ecosystem: Host-associated > Mammals > Digestive system > Stomach > Rumen | place: Canada: Alberta... | reverse complement strand
GGTGCTGGGCCTTATCTATCTCGGCATCATGGCGCAGGCGGCGGCCAATCTGTTCTGGGCCATCGGCATTAATTATGCGAAGAATACTGCCCTGGTGGCGAATTTTGCCTTCCTGGTGCCGTTTTTGTCGGTGCTGGTTTCCACCACGATGCTCCATGAGCCGCTGTCATTGTCCGCTCTTGCTGCTCTCGTTCTCATCGTCAGCGGCATTCTCATCCAGAGCGGCACCATCCGTCTCGGCCGGCCGCACAAAAGTGTCCGGGTCGTAGAGCAGCTCGCCGGCAAAGGTGACCTCGTCCGGTCCGAAGAGAAGTCCATAGTAATCTGAGGAGACAATCTCCCGGTTCATTAATAATAAATCACTGACCTGACCCTGAATGCGTGCCACGTATTCGGGGTCTTCTGTTTTGCCCTCCGCCGGGTAGAATACATGGTGCCGGGAGTCGTATTTTCCTTCCGGGGTCACCCAGGACAGGTTGTTCCAGAAGGCGATGGGTTCTGCGTCGGAGAAGACGTCCCGTCCCGGCAGAAGCCTGGAATCAAAGGGAAGGCCGAACAGGTTGGATACGGTGGGAAGAATATCCAGGCTGCAGGTGGGATCCGATATCTCGCAGGCCATATCCTTATACTCGTGCTCCAGGCAGCCGGACCAGATGACGAGGCTGTTCTGGTCCTGGGTCCAGGAGGTGAGCTCATCGGCCTTGAAGAGGTCCCGCAGGTAGTTTTTATCATTGCCCCAGGCGCGGCCGCCGCCCAAGCCGTAGGGATAGTGGTCGCCGGTCATGACGATGACGGTGTCATCGGCAAGGCCCGCCTCCTCCAGCATGCGCAGGGTCTCGGCGAGGGCATTTTCCAGCTCCATCTGGTAGCAGATGTAGTATTTGGTTTTTTCTTCGTAGAGGTCACCCACCGCGGCGTTCACCCGGTCATAGTACTTTTTGACCAGAGGATTGTTCTTCTCGTAGGGGGCGTGGCCGCTGACGGTCATGTAGTAGGCCGAAAATGGCGTCTTATCAAGATACAGGGGCAGCGTATCCACCATCATCTGGGTGTCGGTGGGATAGCCGGTGCCGCAGATCTTATTCAGGCCGTTTTCCGAGGCGATGAACTGGTTGTAGCCCAGATTCTCGTGGGTCTTGTTCCGCTTGTAGTAGGTGGTGGACCCGTTGTGGAAGGCGATGCTGGAGTAGCCCAGGCGCTGCAGCTGGTTGCCCAGGGTGAAATAGTTGTTGAAGCCGGCGGTCTTGATGACGGAGTTGTCGCCGGCCTCGCCGATAAGGCCCATCACCAGGGACATTTCGCCGGTGGTGGTGCTGCCGCCCCAGGAGGGCTGGTAGTAATCGGAAAAATAGAATCCGTTATGGGTCAGCCGCCACAGAGCGGGAGTGAGCTCCGGCGTAAGCGGCACGCCGCACCAGGACTCCGCGCAGATGAGGATCAGGTTCTTGCCGGCAAAGAGGCCGGTGTACTCGTTCTGCAGGGTGGGAGTCCGGCTGGCCGCGAAGGCGGACAGGGATTTGGTGGCGCCCGTCGCATTCAGCTCCGGACGGGTAAAGTCGATGGGCAGGGCGTTGGGAAGGTATACCTTCGGCGTCTCGGCCAGGTCCGAGGAAGTGGCCGCAAGATCCGACGGGGACGCTGCCAGGTCCGAGGAGCTGGCGGGAGCTGCCGCAGGTCTTCCGTGGCCGCCGAAGGAGGCCCTGGGATTCCCGAAGATCAGATACTGGGCGTCCAGCCTTGTGGCATCCAGCATGCCGAAGGCCTGGACCGCATCATTGTAATTGTACTGGGCCCCGTAAAGGTTCCGGTCTCTGCCGGTGAGGGCCAGGGCTGCCGAGAGGGCACAGGACAGAACAAAGATGGCGAAAAGCACCAGGGTTGTCTTCTGGAAGTCGGTGGCCGGGATGCGGGAGAGGGCCGGCGTCATAGGCTTTCTCCGCAGGGCGACCGGGAAGGAAGAGGAAGGATTCGTCTTTTTCCTGCCGGAAAATGTTTCCGCCAGAACAACCTTCAGGGGCCGGTATTTTCTGCCTTTTTTTGCGGTGATGACATCGGCCAGGTAAATGAAAAAGGGAATCAGGAAAATGGGCGCGTGGAGAAGGGCATCGGCCACGGCCAGAAACAGCTGTCCGCCGTAGAATTCCACCACATTGCCCGCGCCGGCGTGGAGGTTCTCCGGGGACATGTACATGCCGAAGGCCTGGAATACCGCAAACTCGGTGGTAAAGAGAATGCCGGAAAGAAGCAGCAGGACGGCTGTCGCCGCCTGGCGGTATGTATTTTTCCGGAAAAATGCCTGGGGCAGCAGGGAGGAAAGAGCCGAGAGTCCCAGGACGAAGAGTACAAGTACGGGGAATTCCCTGAAAAGCGGGGTTCCCGAAAAGAGGCGCAGAAGAATCTCGCCCCAGAGAAAACCGAATATGTGATAACGCAGGTGCCGTAATACTGTCATGATGGTGTGCCTTTTTCTTCGAAATTTTTGACCGGAACATTTTACCACGTTTTTATGTCATCTGCTACAGGAAACGTATTTGAGAATGGCGCGATAAGATGTTATTATGGAATACAGAGGATGGACGCGGCGAGGCCCCCGGAGAAATGGGGCAGACGGATGCAGCCGGGCCTTCGGAGGAATGCGGCGGACGGGAAATAAGCAGTACAGAGAGGAGTGCAGTATGGCGGGAAAGAGTGTGGGAACACTGATCAAAGAAGCGCGGGCGGCAGCGGGACTGACCCAGGCACAGCTGGCCGAGAAGGCAGGCAATGTGACCGCCGCGGAGATAAGCAGGGCCGAGCGGGGAGAGAAGGAGCTTTCCCAGGCGGTTCTCAAGGCTATCGCGAAGGCGACCGGCATCACCCAGTCATCGCTCCTGGCAGCTGCCGCCGGGAAGACCACCGGCAAGAGCTCCGGAAAGACTTCGGGGAAGACATCCGGAAAAACCTCGGGCAAGACCTCGGGCAAGACCTCCGGCAAGACAGCATCGAAGACCTCCGGGAAATCCTCCGACACCATGAAGCTTACGGCGGCGGAAAAGAAGCTGGTGGAGCTTTACCGGGCGGCGGATTCGGATACGAAAAAAAGTGTCATGAAGACCCTGAAGGGGGAATCCAGTGAAGCGGCGGAGCTTCTTTCTTCCCTACTCAGCTCTTCTCTTATCACCAATGTGGTGGAAAATCTGGGGAAGAAATAGGCGCTGACCGTGCAAAGGATGGACGATTCCGGCTTGACGCTCCCTGATGGATGGAGTAGAATCGGCATGGAAGCAGTTGTTCCAGTTTTTCCATTAAATATGTGCGCAGAGGCGGAAAATACATTCCGGTTCCGGCACAGACTGAGAGGGTAGGATAGTATGAGAAAATATGCAGTTCCGGCAGCACTTCTGCTGACGGCAGTACTGGCAGCAGGCTGCGGAAGCGCTGCGCCGGCCACAACAGAGACCACCGCTGCAGTGGAGGAGACAAAGGAAGCGGAAGAGACGAAGGCAGAGGATAAGGCTGAGGCTGAGGAAGAAGCCAAGACTGCTGTCGCGTTTGCGGGCATCGACAATCCCGCTGTGAAGGCCGCTGCCGACTGGCTGGCCGGTTTTGCCGCAGAAAACCTGAAATCCGGCGAGGGCATGATTCCGGTCATGTCTCTGGCAAAGCTGGATGATTCCGATGAGAAGGATGTAAAGCTCTACGGAACCTATGACATGAACAGCTACACGGTAGACGGCAGCGTGCTGAAGATTGACGAGACAAAGCGTCTGACCGGTGTGATGCACATGGAGAAGGACGGCGATGCCTATAAGGTAAGCACTACCGAGTGGGCTGAGGACGGCAGCAATGTGAAGTCCGCGCTGAAGAAGATCGTCACCGACGAGAACATGTACAACGAGATGGCGAACGGAACCATTTCCCCGGAGCTCAAGACCTGGTATATCGGCGAGGCCGTGAAGGCTCTCGGACTTTCCGTAGACAGCTACCAGGAGAAGGGCGGCCAGCCGGTATCCCTTTCCCAGGAGCCGAAGAAGGCTGCAGAGTGGGTTGAGAAGCTGGCAGCAGGCATCGAGGGCGACCAGTTTGTGACCGTCGGCAAGACTGCCGGCAGCAATGCAGTCCTGATGCTTCACGAGAAGGCCTCCAACGGCGGATGGAACACCATCCTGTCCGCACCGGCCCTGATCGGCAAGAATGGTCTCGGCGGCGAGGATGCCGGCGAGGGAACCACAAAGACCGGTCTTTCCGACCTGAAGGTGGATGATCTTCAGGCATTCGGCAAGGAACTTTCCACCAGCGGCGGCATCGCTGTTCCGAAGGATATCCTGGATATGCTGAAGAAGGGCGTAAAGCAGGACTGCAAGCTGGTTGTGGATACCGAGGAGAACATCCTGAACGGTACGGCCGTACAGACCCCGAAGGGCCTTCTGGCAACCGCCATGGAGAAGGTAAGCTACGGCGAGCAGCTCAGCGAGGAAGAGAGAATGGCCATCGCAGACGCTCTGGAAGAGTCGCTGGCCGGCAATTACCTGGGTGATGCGGCAAGATATGCCTGCTCCTACACCGCTTCCTACGGCATTCCGATGCGGGACGGCGAGGTGGACTATCTGGCACTGAGCGCAGAGAGCTTCCCGACCGAGATTAAGACCACCAAGGGAACCGTTCCCTTCACCATCGGAAGAATGCGTGCTGACGACATGGGTTCCGGTGCCCAGGTTCCCGAGACCCTCCGCTTCACCGCAGCAGACGGCTCCACCGTGGATGCCTACACCCTGTGGACCAACGGCGGATGCATCGGCGAGCTGATCCAGTCCGACGGCACCTACGGCATCTTCGAGACCGAGGACGGAAGATATACTCTGGAAAAACTGAATGACAATACCGAAGCTGAGACGGCTGCTCAGGAGACCACTCCTGCAGAAAGCCCGGCGGAAGAAACCCTGCAGAAGGATGCGGCAGCCAATGCCGCATCCCCGGCAGCGGAAGCAGCACAGACAACAGCCCAGACCACTGCCCAGACCGCGGCCCAGACCGCGAAGGCAGACCTTCCGGATTACAGTTATACCGGCACCGGCAATGCAGCCATCATGAACGCCATCACCGATTATATGGAGAAGATGGCAAGCCAGTACGGCGCAGCGGACGTTATGATTCCCAATATCCAGGTGGCCGGCGTGGATGATTCCAATCCGAACGATATTAAGGTTTACGGCGATTTCTGGGTTCTGAATTACAACCTGACCGGCAAGACACTGGAGAACACCGCCGGCGGAAGCTATCCGGGCCTGATGCATCTGGCACAGACCGCAGCCGGATATGTGGTAACAAGATTTGAGAGTGCAGACGACGGCGCAAACTTCCAGGAGTCTCTGGAGAGAATCTGCGCAGACCATCCGGAGATGGCCAATGTTCTTCTCAACAGCGAGCTCAACGATGACCTCCGCGTGGACACCATCAAGAATTATGTGAAGGCCAACGGCCTGGACATCGACTTCTTCAAGGATTACGGCTGGGCTCCGGTGGCAGTGGACTGATCGGAACAGAACAGATAACGATTGTCAATGACAGTAAAACCTCTCCTCCGCCGAGGATACAGAAAATGTACTATACTTTAAGTGGTACCGTTTTTCTGTGTTTTCGACGGAAGAGAGGTTTTTTCTATGAAAAAAAGATGGATTTCACTTATTCTGGCAGTGATGATGGCGCTGGCAATGTGCAGCACAGCCTTTGCCGGCTGGGAGCAGTATCAGTCCGGCGAGTGGGCCTACCGTTACGGCAATGGCAGCTACGCGGCCAATACCTGGATCGGAAATTATTATATCGGGCCGGACGGCACGATGGTGGTGAACAACTATACGCCGGACGGCTACTGGGTGGGCGCTTCCGGTGCCTGGGAGCCCCGGTGGGGAAAGCGCAGCGACATAACCGTACCCTATACCGGCGGCGCCTATGACGGCAGCATCTATTCCTACAAGTTTGAGTCGGAGACCTACGGCTCCGGTGTGGAGCACTGGTCCATGGATGAATATGCCTTCGGCTCCAGAACCGGCCACTATGAGCTCTATCCTCTCGGCGGGTTCTGCTTTGAGATGATGGACATTTATTCCGGAACAACCCTGGGCTACGTCTCCGTCTCACCGGACAGAGGGACCGTCTATGTGTCCTGCGGCGGGCAGACGTACCGGGCGGTATATTAAAATACCTCAGGCAATGGCTTTCTTCCTCCAGATACCGCTGCGGTAGCGCAGGATGAAGATGATGCTCCGGACAGTCCAGTCAAAGTAGGAGTGGGCAAGCCAGACACCGATGAGGCCCAGACCGAAGATTCTGGCAAAGATCCAGGCAAACAGCACGCGGAAGATCCACATGGACATCATGCTGATGACCATGGTGAAGGAGGCATCGCCGCAGGCCCGGAGGAAATGGGCGATCAGGAAGGACGGCGTCCAGATAAGGATTGCCGCGCTGCCGTGAATGAGGGATACCACCATGGCCAGGTGCCTGGCCTCTCCGGAGACACCGTAGAGGTTCAGAATCGGCACAAGGAGAACCATGAGGGTCAGGTTCACGGCCGCCATGAGGGCGTAGGAGGTGAGGGTCAGCCGCTTCATGTAATAGCGGGCACCCTCGTGGTCGCCGGCACCGGCACACTGGCTGATGACCGTGACAAGGCCCATGGCCACCGCGTTGCCGGCAAAGCAGTGGAACACGCCCAATGTGTTGCCGATGGCATTGGCCACGATGGAGGCGGTTCCGAAGGTGGAGATGAAGCTGAACAGAATGAGCCGTCCCAGATAGAACATCCCGTTTTCCGCCCCGCTGGGGAGGCTGATATAGAGAATGTTGTGGAGGAGCTTCCCGTCGGGCTTCATGGAGCGTATGCCGGATACGGACAGGGTGAGGTCCGGGTTTGCAAGCAGGATAAAGATGACCACGGCTGCCGTCCACCGGGAGATGAGCGTGGGGATAGCGACGCCGGTCACATCCATGTGAAATCCGAAGATCAGGAGCGCATTGCCCGCCACATTCATGCCGTTCATCAGGACGGAGGTCCGGAAGGGAATGTCGCTTCTTGACATAACGCGGAACAGGGCCGCACCGCCGTTATAGAGGGCGATGGCGGGAATGGAGGCCATCACGATGGTGTAGTAGCGGTTGGTGGCAGCCATGACATCGGGGGCAATGCTTCCGAAGAGCAGCCGCAGGATATCGGTTTTGAAAATGTAGAGCAGAAGCATGACGGCGAAGGAGACCGCGCCCAGAAGAAGTACCAGGTGCTGTCCCGCCGCCCGGGCATTCTGCTCTTCTTTTCTGCCCAGATACTGGCCGGCCACCGCCGCGCCGCCGGCTGCCATGGCGGAAAAAATGTAGATCATCAGGTTGCTTACGGAGTCAACCAGGGAGACGGCGGAGATGGCAGCGCTGCCCACCGCCGCGGACATCAGGGAATCTGCCAGTCCCACCAGGATGGCCAGAAACTGGTCGGCGAGAATGGGAACCAGGAGCCGGACCAGATCCCGGTCGCTGTATGTAATCTTATTCATGATTTCAGTTCGCTTTCTGTCTGCCGGTTCTGCGGACCGGCGTATGGGAGATATTATAGCATAGAATGGGGCCTTGGGAGCAAAATCCTGTGGTTCTCGGATGCAGATTCTTGTGTTATACTAAGATTTGGTGCATCTGGCAAGAACGAAAGACCGAAAAGAGGCGAACTACCTGGTGATAGGATGGAAAAACAGTGCACTGGCGCAGCTTCTCTTTGCAGCCATGATGGCCGCGGCCGGCGCGGCGGTCTGTGCGGGAAGCAGTGCGGCAGGGGCACCGGATTATCATACATATGTGATAGAAGAAACACCCGAAGAAACCGAGCCGGAGACGGTGCCGGAGACCGAGCCGGAAACCGTGCCGGAGACTGAGCCCGAGACCGAACCGGAAGAAGTGAAGCCATCTCCTGCGGCGGACCGCTTCAATCTGGCGGATGTCTATCCGGAGGGCGCGGACCCCGAGGATCCGCTGACCAGCCTCGGCGGAGGACTGTTTGAAAAACTGTACGAGAAGGACAACAGCTGGAACCAGTCGGTGTTCGGCGCCAGCAGCAGAAAGCCGGAGCAGGTGGCCGGCCAGCTGGGACGAAGCCGGGCTTCTCTTCTCGGAAAGTACAATATTACCGATGAAAAGCACAATCCGGACGACCCGTCCACCTGGGTGGTGGGCAAATGGAACCATATCCGCGTGGATGTCCGGGACGCCAACGGCACGGCGACGCCGGAGGTATCGAATGTAAAGCAGATTCTGGCCATGGCCAGCGTCTATACCTGGTACCACGATCCGGGGGATACGGAAACATTTTCCAGATATGCCAATGAGCTGTGGAAGGCATCCCACAAGTCCTCCATGTCCATGAGCAAGGTCTATTACGACACGGACTGCCTGACCCGGGAGGCCGTGGAAAAGGCCATGAAGAAGGGCAACCGGACGAAGAAGGCCACCTCCTCCGAGCTGGAAGGGGATGCCGGGGATGCGGTTCTCGCCATGGCGACGGCGTCTGAGCTGGCACAGGATGCCGGGGCAGCCGGAGATGCCGTCATGGTGCAGGCGGCAGAAGGCGCAGCGGCCGGGACCGGACAGGTTTCCACCGACCCGACCGGGCAGGCTGCGGCATTGGAGGCGGACCTTATCGCCGAGCAGGGCAATGAGGCCGGCTACGACAATATCGAAGAATACCAGGAGTGTCCGGGCCACCTGGACCTGAGCGTGAAGGTGACGGTCTGGACCATGGACGGGGAGAAGAACCTGTTCCGGCTGGACAAGATCGGAAGCAGCGCGGAGAATATGAATGAGCGCTGGTGGGGATGGACAAACCAGACCATGGAGGAGGCGAGAAGACTGGCAGAATCCGACTGGTACGAGGACTACGGCCTCTCGGTCAGCCTCTTCTCCAAGACAGCACCCCTGACCGAGGGCGAGATTGAGGAGCAGCTGGCGCTTTTGCCGGAGAACCTTTCACCGGAGCGTCTGGCACTGGCGAAGACAGCCCTGGAAAGTATCGGCAAGATCCCCTATTACTGGGGCGGAAAGCCGGTTTCTCCCGATTATGACGGAAACCATTTCTACAATATCATCGCGGCGGACTACAAGGGCCGGATTTTCCGGGGACTGGACTGCTCCGGATGGCTCACCTGGGCCTACTGGCACGGCCTCGGAAGGAAGCTGCCCGAGATGAGCACCGCCGGCCAGATTCATCTGGGCCGGGGTATCCGCAGAAAGAACCTGCAGACGGGTGACATCATTATCCGCGCGGGAACGGACGAGACCATCGGCCATGTGCTGATGTTCCTCCGCTGGGCGGAGGACGGCAGAGCGGTCTGCGTGCATGAGACCGGCGGCGTCACCAACAACGTCTGCCTGACGTATAATACCGATACGGGCGCATCCTGCAGAAATCTGCTGGACTGATGAGTTCCGGCGGCATATAATAAGAATGGTCCGTTTTATGCAGAGGAATAAGAATACGTATCTGCCTGCAGACGGACCGGGGTCCCGCGGACGGGACCTGCACAATGAAAAATTAAAGGGAGAGAGACAGAATGAATGACAGAATGAATGTCACAGGCGGCAGAACCCGCAGAGGACTTCGTCGTCTGGCGCTGCTGTTCCTGGCAGTGATGATGACCCTGTCCTTTGCCATGACCTCCGCGGCGGCCTACGATGACATCAACGCGCCGCAGAACAGCGCCGGTCCGGGAACCAGCGGCTGGGTGGCCAATGCGGACGGCACCTGGTCTTATTATCACCGGGGAGACGCCATAAAGGGCGAATGGGCAGAGATTGGAACCCACTGGTATCTGTTTGATGCAGAAGGCCATATGCTGACCGGCTGGCAGACCATCGGCCACGATGACTACTATCTGGCCCAGGCGGGCGATGCGACCCATCCGGCAGGTGCCATGTATGTGTCGGAGCGGACCCCCGAGGGCATCGAGGTGGATGAGAAGGGCATTGCCGTAAAGCTTCCCGCAGTCGGCGACCGGCCGAATCCCTACGGTGTATCCTGCGTGGAAGTCAGCATTGCCGAGCAGATGGTTTACTGCTATCTGCACAATACACTGGTATGGCAGTCACCCTGCGTAACCGGCAGACTGGGCGGCAGAGAGACCACCGTGGGCGCCCATCAGATTCTTTCTAAGGAGAGGGATCGTTATCTTCAGGGAACCAATGAGGACGGTTCCAAGTACAAGTCCTTCGTACACTACTGGATGCCCTTCCACAACGGTGAGGGACTGCACGATGCCTCCTGGAGATCCAGCTTCGGCGGAACCATCTACAAGAACAGCGGTTCCCACGGATGCGTGAATCTTCCTCCGGCCAACACCGGCGCGCTCTACAACATCGTCTGGGTAGGAATGCCTGTATTTGTGCATTAATCTTTCAGGATATGTTTTTCAATTCCATATGTAAAAAGCCTCGCTTTTAAGAAAGGAGAGTTTTAGAATGAGACAGCTCACACACAACCAGATCGTGGAACTTCAGGCCTGCAAGCGGATGGACAACCCGCAGATGGAGTTCTTCAGCAGAATCGAGAAGATGATGGACGGCGATGAGGAAGCCCTTACCGAGATCAAGAAGCTTCTTGACCAGTATCTCTCCATCAATGAGATTCTGAAGAGCAATCCGGCAGCCTTCGGCGCAGAGCAGAAATCCAAGGCAAACTACTATCAGGCTATGGATGAGTTCCTGGCAAAGGTCGGCTACGAAGAGTATGACCCGGCGGAAGAGATGGAGATGAAGAAGGCCAAGAAGGGCATCCTTGAGATCCTGAACGAGTGGTACGGAAAGAAGTATTAATCCGCCTATTCCGATTGATTATAACGAAGAAGAACGTCTTCGAACTGCACAGCAGCAGTCCGGAGACGTTCTTTTTTTACGTATGATGTGACAGGGCCGCAGGCCTGCGTTTCCGGCCGGGTTCAATTATTCTTCCGGCGCCACGTAGCCGTAATCCTGCAGGATTTCCGTTGCCTTTTCCGAACAGACCTGAATCAGCTCCGGACATACCATGGGAATGTTGGCCTTATCGCCCTCCAGGATATCGTCGCAGTTGCAGCTGCCGAAGCGGTCTTCAAACCATTCCACGTAGTCTTCCACCATATCGTGGAGGTCCGGATTCTCCTCCTCCTCGGGAAGACCTCTGCCGGCGAAGAGACCGAACATGGCGCAGCCGCCCGTAAGGGCGCCGCAGTTCTTGCCGCAGCCCATAAGGCCTCCGGCCAGACCGTTCATGACCCGCATCACCTCCGGGTTATTCTCTCCCTTCAGTTCCAGACCGGTTTTCATCAGAATGTGTGAGCAGTGAAACTTCTGCGCGAGGAGCTCGCGTACCTGAGAATCTTTCATATAACAGCCTCCCTTTCGTAGTGAAGTGCCGGGTTTATGCTTTTCGCTCCGGCGGCCAGAACAGCGCGGCCATCGGCTTTACTTATTGTAACACAGTTTACCGGGGGAGGGAATCTCGCATCGATAGAGAAAACCGATAGAAATGATATATATTTCTGAGAAGGCGGGGGAGCGGGCGCGAAGCGAGTTGGGTGCATCTTTATGGTCATCGAGGGCCCTGCAGGATACCGCCTGCTGACATGGGGCAGGCGCGAAGCAAGTTGGATGCATCTTTCAGGTTGTATGCAAACCGGAAAGATTCGGCCAGCGGAAGGGCTGCGCATGGAATGTGAGGCATGGCTCATTTACACGTCCTGTTAAAGCTAACGCGCCGTTCCGTGCTTACGCACTTTCACGGCGCTGCCGTAATTCGCAATTCGCCATGTCGATAACGACATGGCTGTATTGCTCATCACGGCGGCCCTGCGAAATGCAAAGAGTCCCTCGCATGCAAGCATGCAGGGACTCTTTCCGCTTCGCAGGAGCTTTAACAGAAAAAGCACCATCCCCCCGGCTCTTACGTCCGAAAAAATGGTACTTTCAAGTGCGCCATCAGGGACTCGAACCCTGGACAAATAGATTAAGAGTCTACTGCTCTACCAACTGAGCTAATGGCGCATTCCGTATTCTTTTCGCTCGCTCTCGCGAACAATCAGTATTCTATATCACCGTCAGAAAAATGTCAAGCCTTTTATGAAAAAAGTTTTTATTTTTTTTGAGAGGCCAAAAAACCGATGGCTGCAGGGGTTTCGGGCACTCCAAAGAAACGGGGTACAGACTGTGTTTCACTGGCCGGTGATGCGGTTTACTGGTTGTATTCCCCATGCCGCACGGCGATGAGTTTGCAGATGGGATTTCCCATGGCGGAGAACTTGGCTTCGTACTCCGTCATGATGTTGCCTTCTGCCATGTCGCTGTGGTGCAGGTCCTTTGTGGAGGCGGTGATGGTCCAGCCGGCTTCCGGGATGGACTCCAGGGAATAGTCAAAGAGTCCCATGTTGTCGGTCTTGAACTCGACCTGGCCTTCCGGGGCAAGGATTCGGTCATAGAGAGCCATGAACTGCGGGGAGGTGAGGCGGCGCTTGGCGTGCCTGTCCTTGGGCCACGGGTCGGAGAAGTTCAGGTAGATGCGGTCCACTTCGCCCTCGGCGAAGATGTCCGGAAGGGTTCTCGCGTCAACGCAGAGGAAGTAGAGGTTGGGCAGGAACAGGAGGGAGCGCTTTTCCACGGCCTTCAGAAGTACGCTGGTGTAGCGCTCGATGCCGATATAGTTGATTTCGGGGTGGGCAGCGGCAAGTTCTGTGATGAACCGGCCCTTTCCCATGCCGACTTCGATATGCAGCGGGCTTTCATTGCCGAAAAACATGTTCCACTGCCCGCGGAATTCTTCAGGGCCGGATATAACAAAGGGACTTTCTTCGATCTGCTGTTCAGATCCGGGGATGTGGCGCAGTCTCATAAAAATAACCTCCAAAGCTGCAGGATGCGGATTCAGTACCGAAACACTATAACACTGATACTTTTTCCTGACAAGAAGAATTCGGGGGAAGAAATTCAACATCCGGGTGATAAAGAGTTTTTATATCATAATTCATTTGACCATTTCTGGTGATAATTGCAATCACAACAGCCGATGGACATTTGAAATTATGGTAAAGGTACACTACAATAATAATGCAGATTATAGTATAATAATACAAATATTGGCAAATGTGATTTGCCGGTATGAGTGTGACGAGAGGAGGCAATACTTTGGCAAGAGCAGAAATCGGACTGTTGGAGGTCCAGCTGCTTGGGGAATTCACTCTTCGCTATGGGGGAGAAAGAGTGGTTGTGGGCAAAAACAGCTCACCGAGATTTCTTCAGCTTCTTCAGCTGTTATGGCTGAAAGGGGAGGAAGGACTCACCAAGGCGCAGATTATGGACGCGCTCTACGAAACCGACACACTTACCAATGTAAACAACAGCTTTAACAACCTGGTCTATCAGATGCGCAAGCAGATGATCGCGGCAGGCCTTCCGGATGAGGATTATATCGTCCGCAGAAGAGGAATTTATATTCCTGACAGGGCGGTACCGCTGAAGGTGGATGTGCAGGAATTCCGTGATTACATGGACGAGGGCGACCGGGCCGCCGGGGATGAAGGCCGCGTAAAGGCCTACAAGGCAGCCGCGGAGATCTATACCGGCGAGCTTCTGCCGGATATGCCGGTGACGCCGTGGATCGTGGAAGAGAGTATCATGCTGAAGGCGCTGTACGAGCGCTGCGTAAGCTGGCTTGCCGGATATTACCGCCGGGAAGGAATGACAGAGGAGCTCCTTAAGCTGTACCGCAGAGCTTCCGCTATATATCAGGACAACGACTGGAAAGCCGGTGAGATCGAGTGTCTGGCCGAGCTCGGACGCTATCAGGAGGCAGCGGCTCTCTATAAGACAGCCGTTCGTTACTGCAGAGAGTCCCTGGGCATCACACCGCCGCCCCATCTGCAGGAGGCATACCGCACACTGCAGGAGAAGGCAGGCTCAGCGGCAGCAGACGAAGCAGAAGAGGGCAATGTTTCCGGCGGCGCTTACTATTGCAGCTATGACAGCTTTATCGACGTTTACCGCGTCCTCAGCCGCAATTTCTACCGCATTGGAAGAAATGTCATGCTCATGACCTGCACCATCTCCGAACCGGAAGGCGTAAAGAGAAAGAAAGCAGAGAAGAAGGCCATCACCGATGCCATGCGCATTGCGCTGCAGCGCTCGGTACGCGACGGCGACGCCTACACAAACTGCGGCGAGAATCAGTTCCTCGTTCTGCTGGCCGGCATGAACCGGGACAGCTGTGAGAATCTCTATACACATATTATGCGCTCCTTCAAGGAGATTGCCGGTCCGGATATCGAGTTTGAATGCGTATACGGTCCTGCAGAGGAGCGGATGCCGGAGTATGAGGCCAGGAAAAAGAAATAATATAAAGAAATAATAATTAAGAAGTAAAGGCAGTAAAGACAGCAATGAAAGACGGCAGAACACTGATACTGGCTTCCGCCTCACCGCGCCGCAGAGAGCTTCTGGGGCAGATGGGGCTGGAGTTTGAGGTTGTCCCCTCCGGGGCGGATGAACATGTGACAGAGACGGATCCGGAACGGAAGGTGGAACTTCTGGCAGAGCGGAAAGCGGAAGAGGTTTTTGAGCGGATTCGAAAAGAAAAACCGGAGATGCATCCGGTGGTGATAGGGTCCGATACGCTGGTGGCCATCGAGGGAAAGATACTCGGAAAACCGGAAGACAGGGACGAGGCCATCGGAATGATAAACCTCCTGCAGGGCAGACATCACCAGGTGTCCACCGGGGTCAGCATTTTCTGGGAGGAAGACGGGCAGGTATGCCGTGACACCTTCTGCAGCACGACCCACGTGGAGGTCTATCCCATGACGGGAGAAGACATCGAGGCCTATGTGGATACGGGTGAGCCCTACGATAAGGCGGGCGGCTATGGAATCCAGGGCCGGTTCTGTGTGTGGGTGAAGGGAATCTGCGGGGATTACGACACGGTTGTGGGTCTTCCCGCCGCAGCGCTGTATCAGAGGATGCGGAAGCTGGGACTGCTGTAAAAGAAAGATACAGAATAAACAGATGAAGAGGGCGCATGAGACGGAATCCGTTTCGTGCGCCCTCTTTGCGGTATTTTCTTGTGCTGTCTTTTGCGTTCTTCTCATACACCCTTTGGAAAGAGGGTTATTCTTTCGTGACTCTCTGCAGAATGGGGTCCAGGATCTCGGTCCATTCCGTATAGTTGTCCTTCTCCTCCAGATGGGTCAGGGCCTGCCAGTTGATGCCGCCGGGCGTGGCCTCTCTTGCCAGTTCCTCCAGAGGACCCGGGAAGACGGCTGCATTTTTCGACAGAGCGCCGTAGAAGCCGGTGACATACCGGCGGGCGCTGGGCTCGTCGAGCCCATTGGCCACACACCAGTCGGTGAGCTTGCTTATAAGCATGTAGTAGGGGCTCATCATGCCGCTCATGGCGCGCAGGATGGCCATCTGCTTCGCTGTTTCCACAGGCACGGGCTCGCTGACATGACTCATGAGCTCGCAGACCTCCGGGATGGCCGGATAGATGACAGCGGGACCGAAGCGGTTGGCAGCGAAGGTGAGGGGCACTACGTCTGCCAGGATTTCACGGTCGCCGATGATCTCTCTGGCCCGTACGGTACTGAGGGTCATGACGAGGTTGATGAACTTCTTCTCTTTCGGGAAGGTGAGTTCAGAGAGAATCCCCTCTGCAGCCTCCGGAAGAAGGGCGGCAAAGATCCAGTCAGCGTTGTCGATGACGGCCTGATTGTCCGCTGCTACAGTGACGATCTCCGGATACGCTGCGTGAAGGGCCGCGGATTTGGCCTTCGAGCGGGGGGAAACCCAGATGTGCAGGTCAGGGATGCCGGCTTTGCAGAAGCCGTTGACCAGGGCCGATGAGATAATTCCGGTTCCGATAAAACCAAGTTTCATAGTGATACCTCCTTGCCCTGATTATAACACAGCGCAAAAAAGGCAGGGAAGTATCCGGTGAACAGGAAATATGGATAATTCTGTATCATGTCATCGGAAAGAAAAATAGATTGGAAGCCTGCGGATACATGAGCGAAGCCCGTGTGAATGAACACACGGGCTTCCTGATGGGGGTATTTGAAAACCGAAACGGTCAAATCTGCAGAAATAAATCTCTTTCTGTTATCACGATACCACGAATCAGATTTTTTGAAAAACAGTAGTTTTTGGATACCATGACAAGCAGAATCTTGTTGTAATCCGTTGTAACCTGTCGGAATTACGGTATAATACAATCATCCGGAGTACATCATCGAATCGCGGCAGTTTTTCCGGACAGTGATTAATAAGAACGGGAGAAGGAACCATGACGACGAACCAGCAGATGTTTCTCTATGCAGTCGAGGAGATGAACTTTACGAGAGCCGCGGAGCGGGCTTTTGTGACGCAGCAGTGCCTGAGTGACCATATCCGGCGGCTGGAAAAGAATTATAATGTAAAGCTGTTTGATCGCACGCCGAAGCTGAAGCTGACCAAGGCGGGCGAGATTCTGTATGCGTCGCTGATGGAGATCCAGAAGATTGAAAACCACGTGGAGCAGACCATTTCGGAGAGCTCCAAGGATGTGTCGGGCAACATTATCTTCGGCATTCACGTGGAGCGGACCCATCTGATTTTCCCGACGCTGTTTTCCACATATCATAAAGAATATCCCAATGTCAAGGTGTCGCTGATTTCCGACCAGACGCCGCGTCTGATGAACCTTCTGGAGAACGGACAGCTGGACATGATGCTGGGTCTGGACATTCCGCCCCAGGAAGGATATGCGAAGGAACAGGTTCTCGAGGAGCCGGCCTTCCTGTTTGCCACGGAGAAGTTCCTGCGCCGCTATATTCCGGAGTGGAAGAGCGGCCAGACCTGGATTGCGCCTGAAGACTTAAGCCGCATTCCCCTGTCCTGTACCTCCTATACCTGCGCTCTCACCCGGCATATGGGGCAGTTTCTGACGGAACACAACGTGGTGGTTCATTATATCTGTGAGATCGGCGACTATCTGACGCAGCTGATGCTGTGCCGCCGGCATGAGGTGGGATTCTTCTGTCCGGAGAGCTTCCTCATCGAGGAAGACTTTATCGAGAGCCAGAAGGGACCGGCGGAAGAGCGGGTGCGCGCGCTGAAGGTCCAGGATATGAGCAGCCGGATCCGTGTGGAGATGGTTTACAGCTCCCATCATTATCTGCCGGGCTATGCCATCGCCTTCAAAGATATGCTGAAGGAGCAGTATCAGACGAGAGTGGATGAAATCCGGCGCAGATATGAGGAGATCGTCTCCGAGGATGCCTGAGAGTCCCCGAAGGGAAATGATTCGTGCAGAAGATACATAACATTATATGATTTTATTTATAAGTGTTATATAGTTGCATTTATAATTTCACAAAGATCTGCGCCGCCGCTTTGTCGGTTTTCAGCACAGGTCACAAGAACAGCTTCTGAACCATAGTTCAATATTTGTGGAAAATTCGCCAAACAGCGGATTTTCCACTTTTCTTTTTGTGCAGATCTGACAAAAGAAAGCCGCTTTGACACTTCAGTACGCCGAAGTAATGACGATTGACAACGGGAAAAAATTGGAATATACTTCGTTCATACCCAAGGGGAATTAATATGAATACAGGTTATGGGGCCTGAAAACAGATGAGGAGGAAAAGGATATGTCGTATGTTGATGAAGTGTATGGAAAGATTGTGAATGATAACCCGGAGCAGAAGGAATTCCACCAGGCCGTCAAGGAATGGCTTGAGTCCGTCCGTGTCGTTGTCGAGGCGGATGAGAACAAGTACAAAAAGGATGCTCTTCTCGAGAGAATGATTATCCCGGACCGTCAGATTTGCTTCCGCGTTAACTGGATGGATGACCAGGGCAATATCCAGACCAACAACGGATGGCGTATCCAGAACAATAATGCGATCGGACCCTACAAGGGCGGTCTTCGTTTCCACCCGACTGTAACCCAGGGCATGATCAAGTTCCTCGGATTTGAGATGGTATATAAGAACGCGCTGACCGGTCTTCCCATCGGCGGCGGCAAGGGCGGTTCCGACTTCGACCCGAAGGGCAAGTCCGAGCGCGAAGTGATGCGCTTCTGCCAGGCCTTCACCCGTGAGCTGTTCAAGTATGTCGGTGCTGACATCGACGTTCCCGCAGGTGATATCGGCGTCGGCGGCCGCGAGATCGGCTACATGACCGGCGAGTACAAGAGACTGACCAACACCTATGACGGAACCTTCACCGGCAAGGGCGTAGGCTTCGGCGGATCTCTGGCGAGAACCGAGGCAACCGGCTATGGCCTTCTGTACTTTACCGAGGCGATGCTGAAGGACCACGGCACCTCTATCCGCGGCAAGCGCGTGGCAGTGTCCGGAGCCGGCAATGTGGCAGTATACGCCATCGAGAAGGCCCATGACCTTGGTGCAAACGTTGTCACCTGCTCCGATTCCACCGGATGGATCTATGACCCGGCCGGCATCGATGTGGAGCTTCTGAAGAAGGTTAAGTTTGAGCAGAGAGCAAGACTGACCGCTTATCAGCACGAGCGTCCGCACGCAGAATATCACGAGGGAAAGGGTGTCTTCAGCGTCAAGGCCGACATCATCCTTCCCTGCGCTACCCAGAATGAGATCGACATGGATGCAGCGATGACCATGGTGCGCAACGGCGTCTATGCCGTCGTCGAGGGCGCAAACATGCCGACCACCCTGGATGCTACCAAGTATCTCCAGGACAACGGCGTCATCCTCATCCCCAGCAAGGCATCCAACGCCGGCGGCGTGGCAACCTCCCAGTTTGAGATGTGCCAGAACTCCGAGCGCACCAAGTGGACCTTCGAGGAAGTCGATGCGAAGCTGAAGAGAACCATGGAGACCATTTACCACAATATCGCAGCTGCAACCAAAGAGTATGGCATGGGCAACAACTACGTAGCCGGCGCAAACCTGGCAGCCTTCAAGACCATCTCTGAGGCTATGATCGCACAGGGTATCTGATAGAGAGGATACTCTGCACCCGGCAGATATTGTACAAAAGTTTGTTTTCCTTCTGTGAATGCAGTTCACAGCCCCCATAACAAAAGGCAGACCCGGAATTCCGGATCTGCCTTTTTCCTATGCTGTCATGATATGGGTGCCTGCCGGCAAATGCTTCCGGCCTATTTTTCCATCTCTTTGTTGATGTATTCGATGACCTCGTCGGGATCCAGGCCGTGTACCTGGCAGGCCTCCGCCAGAGATTCATAGGCCGAGGAACCGCAGCCCACGCAGTGCATGCCGCAGGTTAAGAGAAGCGGCACAACCTCCGGGAAGTTCCGGACGATATCGCCGATGAGCATGTCGCCGGTGATGGTAAGCTTTCCGTTGAAGCCCGGTTTCTTCCGGGTTTCCAGGTCCGCGAACATGAGCCGCCGGTCTTCCTCGGGGCTTCCGGCTTCGGTGAGGCCGAAAGTATTGGCCAGCACCTGCTCGATCACCGGGGAAATCTCCGCCGGCATCTTCGGTCCCACGTGAAGCTTCCGGACACCCATCCAGAGGAGCGTCAGGAGCACCATGTAGTCGGCATCCCGCACGCAGGAGAGGTTCCAGACGAAGGGCAGATCGTCGATGTCTTCCAGGTTGAAGATCTCCATCTGCTTTTTCGCGATGGTGATGAGAGAGTAGGCGTCCTGTACGCCGCCCGCGTCCAGAACTCTGGGAATGCCCAGGATATCGCCCAGCGGCAGGCGGTTCATGCGGAACTTGATGTCGCCGGCGGTCAGGATGATGACGCCGCGGGGAAGATCCCCTGCAAACTCGGTGTAATAATCACCGGCATCGCCGCCGCAGTCGCTGCCGGCAAATACGGCAAACTTGCGGATGGCGCCGTCCCGCACGTGGGAGGAAACCATGCCGGAGAGACCGTCCATCTGTCTTCTGGAAAAACCGCCGATGAGGAAGCTTTCGTCCCCCTCGGTGAGAGCAGGGCATTCCTTCGCCTTTTCGATGAGGGCGGAGAAGTCCTTTCTGCCCTCAGGGTCTGCGTCGATATGGGCACAGCCGGCAAATCCTGCGCTTCCGGTGGTGAAAAGCCGGCCGGTTACGTCCTCTGGAACCGGAAGGAGTACCGGGGAGGTGACAAGGATCGGTCCCGGGAAGGAGGAGAAGACCTCGTTCTGTGAACGGGCGCCGTCGCCCAGATTTCCGGCCAGATGGCGGTGCTTCTTCAGGTGGGGATAGCTGTGGGCGGAGGCATTCTCCGCGAAGGTATAGACATTTACGCCCGAGTCCTGTGCCTGCAGCAGAAGCTCCTGCAGATCATGCAGGTTTTCGCCGGCCACCAGGATGCCCGGACCTTCCGAGGAAGAGGAATCGATGCGGGTGATCTCCGGATTGCCCAGTTCCTGCGTACGGACGCCGTCCAGAAGGGCCATGGCGGCAAGTCCCATCTTGCCGGTCTCCATCAGGAGATTGAAGAGGGGATTGAAGGTCATGGCATCATCCAGGGTTTTTGCCAGGGCAGATTCCAGGAAGCGCTCCGGCTCCTGGTCCTCTCTGCCGAACTGCTTTGCCTCCGCAAGGCACTCTGCGATGCCGGAGAGGGCGCGCAGAATCAGGGCCCGGAGGCTGGCGATATCTTCCATGTCGGAGAGAACACGGACCTCCGGGGAAGCGGCGCGGGATACGTAGGTGCCTTCGCTGCCGTCCCAGAGGGCCGCGTAGGGAAGGCCGGTGCCATCTGCAAGCTTCAGATAGAGTTCCCGCTTTTTATCGATGGTTTCGGTGATGCGGGCGGTGATGCGGGCCGGGTCATAGTTGGTTTCCGGCGACGCCAGGGTCAGATTCTCTGCGAGAAACAGGTCAAAATCTGCCGGAATCTCTCCGCCCTCTGCGCGCAGGCGGTCGGCTACGGCCGCAGCGCCTCTTGTTACGTACTGCAGAAGCTTCTGCAGGGCAGCGGCTTCTGTATTTGCTGCATTATTCATCGGTTGCTTCCTCACTTTCTTCAGTCGGGGCGGGCATCTCCTCGTAAATATCGAAGGCGATGCGGATCTTGAACAGGTCCCCGTCTATGATGATGTCGAAGGTGCCGTGCATCAGCTCGGTCAGGCTCTTGGCGATGGACAGGCCGAGTCCGCTTCCTTCGGTGGTGCGGGAGACATCTCCGCGCACGAAACGCTCGGTCAGCTCTTCCGGACTTACGTTAAGCTGGCTGGCGGAAATATTCTTGATGGTAAAGACTGCCTTGTCGGCAACGGTCACGGCGCCGTCTTCGGTATGCTCCGCAGCCGCCTGCAGGGCCGGCATGGAGGCCTTCTCCCGCAGGATGTCCACGTAGACGCGGCTGCCTGTCAGCGCGTACTTGCAGACGTTGTTGTAGACATTTTCCAGGACGCGGAACAGGCTTCTGCCGTCGGCCAGGACCATCAGCTTTTCTTCCGGAGAATGAAGGATCAGCTCCAGATGCCTTGCTTCCATGCGGTCCTCGAATTCGCCGTTGGTCTGCTGAACCAGGGCGACGATATTCAGCGGCATCATCTCCAGGCGCACATTGCCGGAGCTGACCTTGGAGGCCTCCACCAGATCCTCCGTCAGCGTCTTTAAGCGCTGGGACTTCTGGTCCAGCACCTCCAGATAGCCGCGGACCTTCGGGTCGGTGATATTCTCCCGCTTGATCAGATCCACATAGTTGATGATGGAGGTGAGCGGCGTCTTGATGTCGTGGGAGACATTGGTGATCAGGTCCGCCTTCAGGCGTTCGCTCTTAACCTGCTCCTGCAGCGCGGTTTCCAGACCGGCGCTGATATTGTTGAGGCCCTCCGCCAGGGCTTGCTCCTGGGGATCCAGGTCGGAGACGTCGATCTTATAGCTGGTCTCCCCGGAGGAGAGACGGCCGACGGCGTCCACGAAGCGGTCCATCTCCACCGCGTGGCGGAAGAGGAGATAGAAGACCCAGAGATTGAAGAGCACCAGGGCAAAGAGGATGGCGCCGGTAAGCAGATTGATGACCAGCTCATCCAGATAGACCCGCTCTCTGACAAACCGGATGAGCAGGACCAGTGCCGCATTGACCGCCGCATAGAGGATCGAGGACAGGATAAGCCGTCCCTTAAAGCTCTGTTTATGGGAAAGATAGGACATCTTTCTGACAAAACGGCTGGTCAGACTCTTGCTCCACAGAATGCCCGCCTTGTACCGGCGCAGCATACTGAAGAAGGCCATCAGGATACCCAGGTAAATGATGGCGTAATATACGGCCCGCTCGCTGGTCTCCCAGGATTCCACGGGCAGGGTGACATGGGCCAGCCGGATGATGATAAAGCGGCCGATAAGCAGCATGATTCCCGTGAGAATGGCAAAAAACAGGAGTCCCACCTCCGTGGGATTCTGGTCCTCCCGGTGCAGGGTGATCTCTTTGCTTCCGTCCACATGGCCGGACATCCGGATCAGGTAGAGCAGGGTGAGGAAGGCCATGAGACTTCCGATGATCAGCAGCACGAAGCCGACGATGTAGAAGTTCTGCATGGACCGGTATTCATAGTCGGCCCGGGCGTAGGAATCCGCTTCGGGGAAATTGGTGTCTACGGCCAGCAGCAGGTAGAAGTTGCTGCCGTCGTAGGGGTTGTTGGCCGCCAGCGCCGGAATGGTATTCAGCGTGATGGACTGCAGATTCGTGTCATAAAACACGGAATTGCCTGGCAGGTAGGCGTACTTCCCGTAGGTGTGGACATTGTCCGGGGTCAGGTCCGGATCATTGGTAAATACGTCCGTATCCCCGTTTTTCGGGTCGCTGTAGGCGATCTTGAAGTGGAGATTGGACTTCTTTACGATGAACTGATCCTGCACCGCGTAGTAATCGTGGAGGGCATCCATGATCTGCAGGGCCGTGGCCTCCAGACGGCTTCGGGTCATGTTGGGGACAAAGTCCTCATAGACCACGTCCGGGTCGGCTATGCTCCACATCACGTAGCCTTCGCGGTTCTCCAGGACTTTCTCCGGGAGACCGCCGTAGATGTAGCTGAAATCCTCGCGGATCTGATAGCCTCTGCTTTCCAGATAGCTGATGAGGTCCTTCAGGGTGTAGTCGGTCATCTCTGTGGGACCGTACATCATCCGCAGAGCCCGGCTGTCCACAGCCGCGGCCCTGTCCCTGGCGAAGGTGTCGCTGTACTTGATATAGCGGAAAATATTGTTGAGGTCCGCATTGACCTGCTGGTTGAACTGGGGTGTGTCCTCATAGCGGACATTTTTCACCCGGGTGATTCCGACCCCCAGGTTGTCATTCAGGTACAGAGTTCCCACGCCGAAAAGAGCGATCATCAGAAAGAGCAGATGGAGCACGGTGGCTATCTGCTTCCTGGTCCGCAGGGGCAGTATGGGTATGTACTGTTCCATTACTGTTTTTCCACCTTATAGCCGACGCCCCACACCACCTTCAGGTACCGCGGTTCCCGGGGATTAATCTCGATCTTTTCGCGGATATGGCGGATATGCACCGCCACGGTGTTGTCGGCGTCTATGGCCTCTTCATTCCATATCTTCTCGTAGATTTCGTCGATGGAGAATACCTTGCCGGCATTGCGCACCAGAAGGAGCAGGATGTTGTACTCGATGGGGGTCAGCTTCACCGGCTTTCCGTCCACGAAGACTTCCTTATTCTCATCATTGATTTCCAGACCGCCGCAGCGGAACACATGGGTGTTCTCCGAGCCGTCCAGATTCCCCAGCTGGGTGTAGCGTCTGAGCTGGGACTTTACTCTGGCCACCAGCTCCAGGGGGTTGAAGGGTTTCGTGATATAGTCGTCCGCCCCGATGTTCAGTCCCAGGATCTTGTCCGTATCCTCAGACTTTGCGGACAGAATAATGATGGGGATGCTGCTGGTCTCCCGCACCTTCATGGTGGTCCGGAGACCGTCAAGCCCGGGCATCATCACGTCCAGAATCATCAGGTTTACTTCATTGTCCTTCAGGAGGTCCAGAGCTTCCTGGCCGTCATAGGCCTTGAGAATCCGGTAGCCTTCTCCGTTCAGATAGATCTCGATCGCTTCCACGATCTGTCTGTCATCGTCGCAAACCAGTATTGTCTGCATGATTCACCTCATTCTTTCTGCGCAGACTCTGCGCTATTATATTTTATCCCATGGAGACGCTTCTTGCAACCGCATACCTTGCGGGGATCCTAAGGGAACCTGACGGAAATGTGAAGCTAATGTGAAATTTCGTATGGAAAGAAAAAAGTCAGTTGTGTTCGAAAAATTCCTGGTGTATAATACGATAGCCGAAAAATAAGAAAAGGAATCATCCTGAAATCATAAGGCATAACGCAGAACAGAATACGGAGGACAGATAAAGATGAAAAGAATTGCAAGCTTCGGCGCAGCCCTTCTTGTGAGCTGTGCGATGGCATTTTCCATGACGGCCTGCACACCGACCGCCAATAACCCGCTTCAGCAGGAGGCACAGTCCCAGGCAGAAGCAGAGCGCCAGACCAATCCCGACGGCGAGATCTATGAGACCGTGGACGGCGCGGAGGAGAAGCTGAATATGGTGGTAACCGATGAGCCCAGCATCATGGTCTCTGTGTATACCATCAATGAGAACGGCACCGGCCTCAAGCAGAACATGGACGCTGTGGATGTTCTCGAGGGCGAGGACCTCAGCGCGGAGGCACTTCTGGATAAGCTGGTGGAATACGGCACCGTGGAAGAGGGCGTATCCATCGACAGCTTTGAGAACAGCAACGGCAAGCTTGTCGTGAAGCTGACCGACCTGGAGAAGAAGGACGACACCATGGTGCTGGCAGCCATCTGCAACACCTTCCTGCAGAACTTTGAGGCCGATTCCATGGACCTCTATGTGGGCGGCGAGGAGATCGTGGCAGACATGGCGTTCATCAAGAACTTCAAAGAGATGAAGTAATCAAGACGCAAGACAGGGTAACGATACCAAAAAGATACGGAACATGATTACGCCGTGGCATATCGATATGTCCCGGCGTTTTCTTGTTCATTCTTTCCGGGAGAATCACTATGAAACAGGTTAAAGAAATTCTCATACTTTCAGGCGCTGTGTTCATCATATCGGCAGCCGTGTTCTTCTTTCTGGTGCCGAGCCACTGCTCGGTCAGCAGTATCTCCGGTCTGGCCATCCTTCTGACCAATGTGCTGCCCTTCAGCGTGGCCCAGCTCACGATGGCGCTGAATGTGGCCCTTCTCCTGGTGGGATTTCTCACCTGCGGCCGGGAGTTCGGCGCAAAAACCGTGTATACCTCGATTCTTCTGCCCCTTTTCATCGGGCTGTTCGAGAAGCTTCTGCCGGATTATACCTCCCTCACCGGGGACATGACCCTGGATGTGATCTGCTATATCTTCACCGTCAGCGTGGGCCTGGCGATTCTGTTCAACCGGAACGCCTCCTCCGGCGGCCTGGATATCGTGGCGAAGGTCATGAACAAATATCTGCACATCGAGCTGGGAAAGGCCATGTCCGCCGCCGGCATGTGCATCGCCCTCTCCTCCGCCTTTTTCTATGACAGCAAAACCGTGGTGCTGAGCGTTCTGGGTACCTACCTGAACGGCATCGTGCTGGATCATTTCATCTTCGACCAGAGCGTCAAGCGCCGGGTATGCATCGTATCGGAGAAGAGCGACGAGATCCGGAATTTCATCCTGAAGGAGCTCCACAGCGGCGCCTCCGTCTACCGCTGCATCGGGGCGCTGCGCATGAATGAACAGGAGGAGATCATCACCATCGTCTCAAAGTCGGAATACCAGCAGCTGATGAACTACCTGCAGAAGACCGACCCGACGGCGTTTGTCACGGTCTATAAAGTTAATGACATGCGGTACATTCCGAAATCGCCGGATTACGGTAACGATGCGTAAGAAAAAAAGGCTGTCGAGCGACAGCCCCATTTCGTTATAATCAGGGTTACTGCCCGTTCTTTCGGCGGCTCCGCACCCATTGAAGGAAAGCCTTCGGCGGCGCTACAGCCAGTTTCCTCGCGCGCCGCTCCCGGACCTCCTGCGGCTGCGCGACGATATCGCCCGCGGCGGTGAGGGCCTTCTTTGTCATCAGCGGGCCGGCCATCTCGTAGATAAGTACGGCAAAGAGGATAATATTCCGCACAAGAGAGCCGTCTTCGCCCAGCTGTTTTGCCTGGATGCACATGCCCAGGGCCACGCCGGCCTGGGGGAACAGGGTTACGCCCAGGTATTTCACCACATTGGGACTGCAGGCCATGGCTTTCGCGGAGGCGAAGGCGCCGGAATACTTTCCGAGGCAGCGGGACAGGATGAAGACCACTCCGATGAGTACCAGCATGGGATCCTGGAATACCGCCAGCTCCAGCTCCGCGCCGCTCACCACGAAAAATACCGCCAGCAGGGGCTGGGACCACTTGTCCGCCCGGGCCATCAGATCCTCCGCGAGAGGGCTGATGTTGCAGAACACGGTTCCGAGCATCATGCAGACCAGAAGGGGGGAGAAGCCGATGGTCAGGGGACCGGCGGCAAATCCCAGGGAAGAGAGTCCCACGGTCAGGATGACGAAGGCGATGGTCATGGAATTGCGGTTTGTGTTGGAGTGGAACATGGTCTCCAGCCGGGTGAGGGCGATTCCTGCCAGGGTTCCGAGCATCAGGGAAGCCAGGATCTTGATCAGCGGTCCCACCGCGATAGAGATAATGTCTATCTTTCCGAGGAGCATGGCTTTGGCGATTCCGAAGGAAACCGCGAAAACGATAAGGCCCACCGCATCGTCCAGGGCGACGATCGGCAGCAGGAGTTCTGTCAGCTCTCCCTTTGCCTTATACTGACGGACCACCATCAGGGTCGCCGCAGGAGCTGTGGCTGTGGCGATGGCGCCTAAGGTGATGGCTGCGGGCATGGACAGGAGATCCGGCTTCCACATGTGGAGGCATATCATGGCGATATCTACCAGTACCGCGGCTGTGACACCCTGGAACACACCGATCACAAAGGCCTGCTTTCCGGTTTTCTGCAGCGATTCCAGACGGAATTCGGTGCCGATGGAGAAGGCGATGAAGCCCATGGCGACGTCGGAGAGCAGCGACAGCGCCTCGACGTTATCATACGTAGGGAAGCCCAGTCCGGGGATACCGAGGCGGCCCAGGGCGCAGGGACCGATCAGGAGCCCTGCGGTGAGGAAGGCGGTGACGTCCGGAAGATTCCAGAGGTTGAATACACGGGTCATGAGGAGGCCCGCAAGGAGTGCGATTGAAATGTTCAGTAAAGATGTCATAATTGTGATGCATGCTTCTTTCTGTAAAATGTCAGGGTTCCCTTTTTATGGCGGACCCCGCAAAAAACGGCGCCGAAGGAAAAAGACGCCCAATCCTCTATTCTAGTAGCATTAAAAAGAAAATCAAGAAAAGAATCCGTAAAGAAAAGGGCTGTCGCACTAATTGATATGCTACCTCCAAGTAGGACACTGAAATACAAAACCTACTTGGGGGTATTTCTATGTCCAGGAAAAGCAAGATTGATCCGGTTTTGAAAGTGGAACTGGTGGAAATGTATCTCAGGGATGAGATTGGTATCCGGGAAGCAGCAAAACAGGCTGGTCTATCTGGGAATGGGACGGAACCGTTCAGGAAGTGGATTGATATTTATCAGAATGAAGGGCCTGCCGGGTTGTTGGAACAAAAGCATAATAAGTATTATTCACAGGAAATAAAACTTGCAGCTGTGAATGACTATCTAGAGGGGAAGGGATCCCTGCAGACAATCGCCGCACGCTATGGACTGCGATCAAAACATCCTCTGCAAAACTGGATAAAGGCGTATAATACTCATGGAGAGATCAAATCGCGCGAAAGCGGAGGAGGCAGCTACATGAGGAAAGCCAGACAGACAACACCGGAAGAACGTCTTAAGATCGTACAGGACTGCCTTGCCAACGACAGGAATTACGGAGCGATGGCATTAAAGTACAACTGCTCTTATCAGCAGGTACGCAACTGGGTATTGCGCTATGAAAAGATGGGCTCAGCCGGACTGGAAGACCGGCGGGGAAAACGCGTCGGGTCACAGCGTTCCAGAAGTCCGGCGGAAGAGCTTCGGGATAAGATCGCGGAACTGGAGCGAAGGAACCGTGATCTCCAGATGGAGAACGACCTGTTAAAAAAAGTCAGAGAGTTAGAGATGAAAGATCGCTATCTCTGACTCGGCATCTTTATAAATATCAGGCGATCAAAGAACTGTCTGAAGAAAAGCGCTATCCCGTGCAAAGACTTTGTGAGTATCTGCATCTCTCGCGCAGTGCTTACTATCGCTGGCTGAAGGATCCTGTCAGTTTCAGTGAGCGGTACAATAAAGAAATCGCCGGGAAGATCAGGGTCATCCATGAAGCCCATCCGGATATGGGATACAGGCGAATCAGGGATGAACTGGAAAAGCATCATGACATTGACGTCAATGATAAACGCGTCTTAAGGATCTGCCGTAAGGAACGTATACAGTCAACAATCAAGTGGAAGCCGAAAAGCTGCACCAGAAACAGTGATGATCCCACATACATCGCCAGGAACTATCTGAACCGGGACTTTCATGCCGATGCGCCTAACGAGAAATGGCTTACCGATGTAACGGAATTCAAGTATTACATCGGCATCGAGGTTCACAAGGTATACCTGAGTGCCATCCTGGATCTTTATGACCGGAGGATCGTGGCGTTCAGGATAGGGGATCATAATGACAATCCATTGATCATGAGCACCTTTGACGATGCTGTGGCGTTAGAGCCGGATGCCCACCCGTTGTTCCACAGTGACTATGCCGAAGAAAAAACTATGCCGAAGTTTTTCAGCTTTGCCTGAGAATTCTTCGATGATCAAAGATTCTTCGGCATAGTATTTCGGGTCAATCCAGAGAATAGAGTAGCTTTTTCATAGCATCTTTCTTCCAGATTTTTTCGTCGTTCTCAAATGCCGGGGCGGCTTTATTCATTGCTTCTGTCATCATTTCAAGAGTTGCGAATGCATAAAAGCCGGAGGTTGTTGACATACTTTCATGACCCAACAGCTGCATGATAAATGGAAGGGGCACTCCATTACGATATAGATCCATTGCTTTTGTTTTGCGAATCAAATGACAATGGACGTTTTCCGGTACCTCCGAACAAGTAACACGGGCTATATTTGCTGCCGTTTTTAAAATCAGGCTTATGCTGTCAGTAGAAAGCTGATGAGGCTTCCCGTCAAGCCGGCTATAGAACAGCGGAGCTTCCGTCAAGTCGGGATGAAATTCATCAAGGTACTTTCTTAAATGAGCAACTGTTTTAGCCAGAATCGGTACATTTCTGGTTTTTCGACCCTTCCCGATCAGCGTAACATAAGGATGGGGCACATCCAGATGAAGCGATGATAATGTCAGGTCGGAAAGCTCCTGTACCCTTGCCCCTGTATCGTAAAGAAGTATCAGGATCATACGGTTCCGCCGATGTTTTGCTGTTCTGGTATCATATGAAGCCAGGATCGCCTTTGTTGCTTCCGGCTGCAGGTATTCGATCGGCTTTTTCGTTTCTTTGACTTTCCTGACTGTGCAGACATCGTTGTAGATGCCGCGGAGTTCAAAATCCTCATCTGCACAGTACTTAAGGAAAGAGCGGATTGCCGTGAGCTTCAGATTTATCGTTTTGGGAGCGTACTTCTTCTTATGCAGCCATTCAACGAAGTCTTTAACGTTACTTCGGCTGAATACGTCAAATGTCACCTGATCTTCTCTTAATCCTTTTTCGCTTTCTAAAAAGGTGAGATAGGAATTCAGGGATTGTTTGTAAGCTGCAACAGACTTATCCGACTGATTGCGCACCGCCGGCATAAAATCATGCAGATATGCCCGTACCATCTGCCAGAAATCTTTATCTTTCTTCCGCTTATACTTCATCGGCATCCACCTCCGGGATCAGTTCTTCTGTGGAGGCAGTCATGCTGCAGTATTGGGGAAAGAAATCAGGTATCAGGTGTATGTAATAATAAGTACTTTCCAACGAAGAATGCCCCATGTACCGCATCAGATAAGGGAGCATTGCGTGGATATCCTTACCTTCCGACATCCAACGCATGATGTTTGCGCATGCAAAGTGATGCCGAAAATCATAGGCTCTGGGTTTGATTTTGCCATCCCGCTTTAATCCTGCTGACAACCAGATATTTCTGAAGTTTACTGACAAAGCAGTACTGGAACAGATGCCGCCATGGCCACTGGGAAAAAAGTATTCTCTTTCCGGAAATATCTTTCGTATGGCAGCATCATAATCTATAAGGTACTGCGTCAGTTCTTCTGACAAAAACAGTCTTCTGTCACGATGTGCCTTAGCCCATAGGATATCGACAAAGCTTTTATCCAGATGAACATCCTGACACTTTAACTGCCTTGCCTCTGCTGATCTGACGCCGCAGCAGTACATAAAACGGTATAGTGCCGGAAATACATATGCCCTGCCCGGAACCTTTTTCCTGAGTACGTACTGATCGCATTCTTTAAAGAAGCAATGGATTTCAGCCTCCGTCATCAGGTAAACTTCCGGATGATAGCGTTGGATGATAAATGAATTATCCAATACATAGGCGCTGATATCGCCTGTATTGACAAGGTATCTGCCGAATTCACGGATCGGTGATACCCAGCTCCGGTCACCTGTAGTTGATTTCCCTGCATGCTCCAGGGCCCATCCGTCAACGATCTCTTTAATAAGGGTCCGATGATCTCCGTGTGCGGCGTTGTACCGGTCTAATTCACGAAGATACACTGATGCTGATGCATATTTATTGCCCAAAGCGTGCTTGTAATCCAAAAAATCAGACATCGCCGGCCCAAGCCTGCTAACGAAAGCCGTCATGCGTTCACCTCCTTCGAAATGCCACCGAAGGGAAGGACGCACTCTTTGAGCCGTTTTTCGTCAGTTGTGATATAGATTCCGGTAGTATCTGGGTCCGAGTGTCCAAGTATAGCGGCTATCGTCTCAACAGGCACCTCATTCCTGACCATAGTTGATGCGGCGTTATGCCGGAGCATGTGCATCCCGAGAATACGATCATCAGTAGATACTTTTGCCTTCTCAAGAATCCGCTTAACCATCATGTAACAGGACGAATGACACGAAAGCGGGTCAAACGGAGCAATAAGCCGTACAAACAGGTAATCGTTTGGGGCATTTGGACGTTGCGTGGTCAAATATCGGGCAATTGCATTGCCCACTGACGGGATTAATGGAACACAGACAAGGTTTCCTGTTTTGCTTTGTCTCCATGAGATTGTATCGTTCCGCCAGTCGATGTCTGGCAGTCGCAGCTTGATTATATCGCATGCCCGGATACCTGTGGATAATCCAAGGAGGATCATAGCAGAGTCACGCAATGGTGTCGCATCATCGTCTGTAACAGATTTAATACGTTCCTGTTCCTCCCCCTCAAGAACCGGGATGATTCGATGATGTCGCGGAGCGTGTATACCCGACAATGCCACCAACAGATCATTTCGGTCAAGGTAGCGGCAGATTTTCCTGATTTCACAAAGGATTCCCCGCTGCCGTTCAGGTTTTGAATGCTTTACATAGTCAAGAAACATAGTTGCGGTGAGGTTTTCTAACGGAACGCCCATCTCTTTCTCTTCAAGAAATGAAAGAAATGCATACATGCCATACTCATAGAAATGACGTGTATTCTCGTTCTCATACTCATCCTCTAAATAGGAGCAGTAATCCGAATACACTTTGCGATAATACTCTCCCTTCGGCTGTACTCTTGACCTTGAAGTGGCTGAAAAATCAAACTGACCGGTATTGATATACGAATCAATAAGACGGATGAAACGGCCTTGAAGATGATAACGCTCCTTACTGAACTTTCCGGTTTTTGGGCTGATTACAGCATCAGCATAGAGCTTACCAATTTCATAGTTATATTCAGTAACATCGTGTTCCTTACAGAATGTTTTGAACCTTCTGACAGCACCTTGGTAGTTGAAGATGGTTGAGTCATTATACCCAGCACCTTTTAAGGCATTAATGAGCAACGTGCAGACAGTATTTATATCCATCTTGAAGCACCTCCTTTGAATTGATGCTTCAAGTATAAAATACTATGCCGAAGAATCTTTGATTAGTGAAGAATTCTCAGGCAAAGCTGAAAAACTTCGGCATAGTTTTTTCTTCGGCATAGTCACTATTATGCCGAATTCAGGATAACAGTGACAGAGGATTTCAGTACACAAGCAAACAGTTCCACGCTAGGATCAGGAAGAATCATATGAAGCACAGCATGTCCAGGGTTGCCCATTGCATCGACAACGGTCCCATGGAGGGATTCTGGGGGATTCTGAAACGTGAGATGTACTATGGCAGACGGTTCACTTCAAAAGCAGATCTGATCACTGCAATAGAGTCCTACATCTACTACTACAACACGGAACGTATACAGAGGAAGCTTCACTTGATGACTCCTGTCGAATACCATGAGAACTATTATGCGGCTGCATAAGAATACCGCCAGCCGATTGCTCGACTGGCGGTACGAAACTTTTTAATAATTCACTGTCCTATTGACGGGTAGCACACCAAATTGCGACAGCCCCTTTCGTTGTAGAATAGAGGATTTTGCCTACTTCCGCTCGCGGAGCCACTTTCCGTATTCTTCTTTGATGACACGGAAGGATCCGCCGGCCATGTCGAGGATGAAGCGGTGGAATTCTTCTTCGGAGAAGTTTTTCCCCAGCTCCCGCTGGCCGATGTCATACATGTCGGAGATTTCCAGGTAGCCGGTGTAGTAGAGGAGATAGTTGCCCGGGTCGTCCACCATGGCGTAGAAGATCTCTTCCGCGGCGGTCCGGTCGTCGAGGCCCAGCTCTTTTTTCAGGTATTCCTGCACCTTTCCGATATCCCAGCCGCTGTAGTTGATCATCAGGTCCAGGTAGGCGTAGATGCCCATGGAAGCGGACTCGGAGTGGACAAGGTAGAGCTTTTCCGCGTCGGTCAGCTTATCATCCAGGCGGTAGCCGTAGAGCTGACAGTAGAGTCCCCAGCCCTCGGCGTAGCCGGTGGGCGTCATCAGGTACCGGATGGGGATATTGCCGTGCTTCCGGAAATAGGCCGACTGGTACAGGTGGCCCGGATATCCCTCATGGGCCAGGGTGGTAAACAGCCCTGCGGATTCCTCGGATGCGCTGTTGATGTAGATGCTGTTGGGCGGCTCTTTTCCGTCCAGGGTCGGGATGAAGAAGAAGGCCGGCGACATGATGTCCTTCAGGGATTCCGGGACATATTTGACGACATAGCCTGTCTCGCCGATATCGGGGAAATGCCCCTTTATGGCATCTTTTAAGTAATCCAGCATCTCTTCCGGCGTTTCTTTCCCCTCGCCGGCGTCAAATACCCGCTCATAGATGTTCGGGTCAATCATGTACACCTGTCCCATGGCAGTGTAGTCGGACTCGATGCGCTCTCGTATCCGCTGCTCCAGCTCCTCGGGCGTGGAATCGGCGCCGATGGAGGAGTTGATAAAGTAGGTAAAGTACTCTTTTCCCTGGGGGAAGCCGGAGAGACCGCCGTGGTTTTTGCCGCGGCCCTTAAGCTCTTCCATGGCCTCGGAGAGATTCTTATAGGCGGGAATCAGGTGTTCGGTCACCGCCGCTTCCATGCGGTTCTCATAATCCTTCTTTTCTTCGTCTGTCAGGTCGCCGAAGGCTTCCAGCTTGTCGGGAAGGGAGGTCACCAGCACATTTTCCTTCGCCGGTACCAGGTAGGGTTTGCAGGATTCGATGATCCGGTCGATGGCGGCGTCATCGGGGGCAAGACCCGCGTCGGCGATGGCATTTTCCAGTTTAATGATGTCCTCAAAGTAGGAATCCATCAGCTCCACGTACCGGATGGAGGCGTCGATGTCCTCCTTCTTGTCGAAGCGGTACTCGGAGATGTCCACGGGCAGCTGGTTCTGCAGGCCCGTCAGAGGATTCAGGGGCTGGTAGTAGAGGGAGAGGCCGGCGGCGGTCAGATCCGTCTCCAGCGCATCCAGGAGCATCCTTCTCGTCAGCTTCTGCTCGTCGGTGAGCAGGTTCTCATCAAAGTTCCGGCAGGTTTCCAGGTCCGGCTCCAGCTCCTCGATGTCTTCCTCCTTCGTGGTGGGGGTCACGTCCGGGTAGGCCGGCTCCGAGATATCGATGCCGTAGGTCTCCGGGTGCTCCAGCAGAAAGTGGGTGGTCAGGAGATTGGTCTCCAGGGATTCGGCAAAGATCCGGTCGCAGAACTCGTCGAATTCCTCCTGCACCTTCTTTTTTTCCTCTTCGGAGACGGCGGCCGTTTCTTCCGGCTTTGCAGTCTCCGTCGGCTTTGTCAGCTCCTGGGTGATTTTCTCCGCGGCCTTTTCCTTCGCAGAGGTCTCGGCTTCGGTGGTCTTTGCGGCCGCTGCGGCGGATGCCGACACGTCGGCGGGGCGGGTTGCCGCGGTGGGCTCCTTTTTCTTACAGGCTGCGCCCGATGTGAGCAGGGCCGCTGCAAGGAGCAGGGCAGCCGCCCGTTTTATCGTATGGGATACGGGGAAATGTTTCCGCATGCACTTTCCTCCATCTGAATGTCTTATTGGTCATTTCTCATTTCTGCTCGCCCCACAGGGGCGAGAGCCCCGCGGCTTAGAGCGGCGTACCTTCATTATAATGGATGGAGGAAGGGACTGCAAGGCGCGCTGTCCTTGACAAAAAACAGTGTTGCGGATAGACTTTAAGGGTATGTTTCATTCGCATATAAAGCGCTGTAATCTGGAGGAATTCATCATGGAAAAGATTAAAAAACCTTATTATATTACGACGGCGATCGCTTATACCTCGGGCAAGCCGCACATCGGCAACACCTATGAGATCGTGCTGGCCGACGCCATCGCCCGCTACAAGAGAGAGCAGGGATTTGACGTGCGGTTCCAGACCGGTACCGACGAGCACGGACAGAAGATCGAGCTGAAGGCCCAGGAGGCCGGCGTTACCCCGAAGGAATTCGTGGACGGCGTGGCAGCGGAGATTAAGAGGATCTGGGACCTGATGAACACCTCCTATGACCGCTTTATCCGTACCACGGACCCGGATCACGAGATCCAGGTGCAGAAGATTTTCAAGAAGCTCTATGAGCAGGGCGATATCTACAAGGACTGCTATGAGGGCATGTACTGCACTCCCTGCGAGTCCTTCTGGACCCAGTCCCAGCTGGTGGACGGCAAGTGCCCGGACTGCGGAAGACCAGTGCAGCCGGCCAAGGAAGAGGCTTACTTCTTCCGTATGAGCAAGTATGCGGACCGGCTGATTGAGCACATCAATGCCCATCCGGAATTCATCCAGCCGGTGTCCCGCAAGAACGAGATGATGAACAACTTCCTTCTGCCGGGCCTGCAGGACCTCTGCGTCTCCAGAACCTCCTTCAAGTGGGGAATCCCGGTGGATTTCGACCCGAAGCACGTGGTCTATGTGTGGCTTGACGCCCTCAGCAACTACGCAACCGGACTGGGATATGATGTGGACGGCAATCACGGCGACCTCTACAAGAAGTACTGGCCGGCGGATCTGCACCTGATCGGCAAGGATATCATCCGGTTCCATACCATCTACTGGCCCATCTTCCTGATGGCGCTGGGACAGCCGCTGCCGAAGCAGGTATTCGGTCATCCGTGGCTTCTGCGCGGCGAGGACAAGTCCAAGCAGGGCGATGACAAGGGCGACAAGATGAGCAAGTCCCGCGGCAACGTGATCTATGCCGATGACCTGGTTGACATGTTCGGCGTGGATGCGGTCCGCTATTTCGTGCTGCATGAGATGCCCTTTGAGAATGACGGCGTTATCAGCTGGGATCTGATGGTGGAGCGCATGAACTCCGACCTGGCCAATATTCTGGGCAACCTGGTGAAGCGCACCATCTCCATGACCAACAAGTACTTTGACGGCGTTGTGGCCGACAAGGGCGCAAAGGAAGAGGTGGATGAGGACCTTAGGAAGGTGGTCCTCGAGGCAGTGAAGAAGGTGGATGCGAAGATGAACGAGCTCCGCGTGGCGGACGCCATTACGGCCATCTTCGAGATCTTCCGCCGCAGCAACAAATATATCGACGAGACCTGCCCGTGGGTTCTGGCCAAGGAGGAGGAGAAGGCGGACCGCCTGTCCACCGTGCTCTACAACCTGACCGAGGCCATCACCATCGGTGCATCTCTTCTGTATTCCTTCATGCCGGAGACGGCGGAGAAGATTCTCTCCCAGCTGAATACGAAGAAGCGCACGCTGGAAGAAATGGAGCAGTTCGGCCTGTATCCGAGCGGCAATAAGGTCGTGGAGGACCCGGAGGTTCTCTTCGCCCGTGCCGATATCAAGGAGATCATGAAGAAGGTCGAAGTGATCGAGGAAAAGCAGCGGGCAGCAGCGGCAGCAGCTGCGGGAGCTGCAGAAGAGAAGAAGGAAGAAGCTCCTGCGGAAGCGGAGGATACCGTCGAGATCAAGCCGGAAATCACCTACGATGACTTCGCAAAGCTGCAGTTCCGGGTTGGCGAGATCATCTCCTGCGAGGCAGTGAAGAAGTCCAAGAAGCTTCTCTGCTCCCAGGTAAAGATCGGCAATGAAGTGCGCCAGATCCTGTCCGGCATCCATCAGTGGTATGAGCCGGAGCAGATGGTGGGCAAGAAGGTTATGGTGCTCACAAACCTGGCACCGCGGAAGATGGCAGGACTGGAGTCCCAGGGCATGATCCTCGCAGCAGAAGATGCATCCGGCAACCTGTCCGTCATGGTGCCGGAGAAGCAGGAGATTGCGGCAGGAGCGGAGATTAACTAATGATATTTGATACGCATGCACATTACGATGAGGCAGCGTTCGATGGGGACCGCGGGCAGGTGCTCGCGGCCCTTTCTGACTGCGGCATCGATCATGTGGTAAACATCGGATGCACCTCCGAGTGGATCCGGACGACCATTGCACTGATTGACCAGTACGACTGGATGTACGGCACCGCCGGGATGCACCCGGAATATCTGGAAGGATGGCCTGCGGAGAATCTCCATGTGGTCAGAGAGGCCCTGGCCCATCCGAAGATGGTGGCCCTCGGCGAGATCGGCCTGGATTATCACGAAGAAGGCCTCCCGGAAAAAGAGCGGCAGTTTGCCTGGTTTGAGGAACAGCTGGAGCTGGCAAGAGACCTTTCCCTGCCCGTAGTCATCCACAGCCGGGATGCGGCGAAGGACACCCTGGACATCATGCGGGCCCATAGGGCCCAGGAGATCGGCGGGGTGGTGCACTGCTTTTCCTATCCGAAGGAGATTGCCAGAGACATCCTGAACATGGGATTTTTCTTAGGCGTCGGCGGGGTGCTGACTTTTAAGAATGCGAGAAAGCTGGTGGAGGTGGTGGAATACGCCCCCATGGACCGGCTCGTCCTCGAAACCGACTGCCCCTTCCTGGCGCCGGAGCCCCACAGACGGGAGCGGAACGACTCCCGGTTCCTTCCGCTGGTGGTAAAGAAGCTGGCGGAGATCAAGGGGATCTCCGAAGAAGAGGTTATCCGGGTGACGGAAGAGAACGCAAAGAGGCTGTACCGGATGGAACAGGATCCTAAGTGAATTATCAAAAATCAAAAAAGGACATCCGGCCAAGATGAGCCGGATGTCTCTTTTTTGCGGCTTGCAGTACCGCAGCGCAGGGACAGACATTCTTACCAGTCTCCGTAATCGCCGTAGTCGCCATAATCGCCATAATCGCCGTAATCTTCATAACCTCCGTAATCCTCGTAATCGCCGTAATCGCCGGCATCGGAATAGGGGTCATAGTCGTTGTACTCCGGCTCATAGTCGTTGTATTCCGGCTCGTATTCGACGGCCCATCCGTCGTCATTGTTCTCATAGTACTGCCCGTCCTCAACGTAATAATCCTCGCCGGAACCGACGTACTCATCTTCGAAGCCGTTAAAGTACCATACATCGCCATCCTGATCGGTCCAGCTGTATTCATCGCCGTAATCACCGGGATCGGAGTTGGGGTCGTAATCATTGAATTCGTATTCTTCGTATTCGTAGGCATCGCCGGAATCGGACCAGGGGTCATAGGAGTCATTGTAGAACCGGGAATCCCAGCCGGCATCATTGGACTCGAAGTACTCGCCGTCGTCGATGTAGCCGTCGCTGCCGAAGCCCACGAACTGGTTCTCATAGCCGTCCCAGTACCAGATATCGCCGTCGGAATCGTACCAGTAATAGGCGGAACCGTAATCCCCGGGATCGGACTGCGCTGCGGCACCTGCAGCCCCTGCAGCCGCTGCGGACCGTTTCTTTGCCGGAATCGTCGCAGTGCCCTCTTTCGGTGCAGGTTCTCCCGGAACCGCCTTCGGGGAAGTGCTCCATCCCGTCGTGAAGAACAGGCTGTCCAGCATTCTGTCGGTGACGTCGCAGTAGTCCTTATACCGGCTCTCCACCGCATTCGTCGACGCCACCAGGACATATCCGATGGGGCCGTAGTAGCGGATGACCATCCGCCCGCGCACCGGCTCCTGCAGGTTCTCATCAAAGATATTGCTCTTAAGCCATGTATAGCCGGTTATGCTGTAGTGGTCGCGGCCGTCAATATAATCCGATGTGATGGATTTGGTCAGATATTTTCCCTGCAGGGTTTTGAGAAATGTCTCCAGCATATGGGCCATGTACGGCTTTGCGGCCCCGTATCCCTTCGCGAGGTAGTCGTCATAGCCCTCGACGGGCAGAAAGCAGAACATGATGTTGACGTACTTGTCGTCGGTTCCCTCTGAATTTACCACATTGAAATTCAGGGCATTTTTCACCGCCAGGTGCTGTACGGGTGCAACAGATGCCGGATAACTGAGGTAAGCATCCTGGAAGTCGTCCGGGAAATGCACGGTTTCTGCCAGTTCCATATCCGGTGCTTCTGCGGTTTCTTCCGTGCTTTCGGCTTCTGTCTCCGCAGCCTCTGCCGTCGTTTCTTCGGATACTTTGGCGCCGGTATCGCCGCAGGATGTCATGAAAATGCACAGCAGCAGGATAAGCGGCAGTGCGGAAAATCTCTTTATCTTTTTCATAGTTCTCCTCCTGAATTCGGGAAAAACAATTGTCTCCTGTTATCATTATAAAAAAGCTGTCCTCAGGAAAATACATACTAAAAGTATACTTTTCGCACCCTGTTTTCCCGAAATGTGCATGCTATAATGAGGATAAAAGGAGGAGCGTGCCATGCCATTTACCAGAAAACCTCTTTCCTCTTCCATCGATACCGCTTCTGATCTGCGGGTAAGCATCTTCCGGATTCTTGCCATGGGAGGCTTTGCCGTCAGCGCCGTCACAGGCCTTATCAACCTGATCGTCGGCCTGCCTGTCCGCAATACCATTCTGTGCTGGGCCACGGCACTTCTGGCCCTGGGGCTGATTCTGTATGCAAGGCGCACCGGTCGGTACCGGGACTGCGTCATGGTCACCATTGTTTTTATATTCTTCGGCGTATTCACCTTCCTGTTTCTGGACGGCGGCGGCTACAAGAGCGGCATGCCCCTTTATTTCGTGATGGCGGTGGTATTTACCGCATTCATGCTGGAGGGGAGGGAGATGTACTTCTTCTCCGCCGCGGAGATTCTCTGGTACGGCGGACTGTTCATCTATGCCTACCGGCATCCGGAGGCGGTTCATCCCTTCGTGCAGGAAAAAGACATGCTGACGGATATCCTGATCGCGCTGCCGGTGGTATCGATCGTCCTTGCCGTTACCATGTACCTTCAGCTGCAGCTGATCCGGAAAAAGCAGAAAGAGCTGGAAAATGCCAGAAAGGAAGCGCTGGAGGCAAGTGAGGCGAAGACCGCATTCCTCGCCAATATGAGCCATGATATCCGCACACCCTTAAACACGGTGATGTCGCTGAATGAACTGATCGCCGGACGGACCGCGTCCGACGAAATCCGGGGCTGGACCGATGATATCCGCCTCTCCTGCGATATCCTTCTGTCCCTAGTGAGCGATATTCTGGATGTCTCCCGGATCGAATCCGGACAGATCCGTTTTCCGGAGGCCCCGTATTTTACTGTGCAGTTTCTGCAGGAATCGGAGGCGACCTGGAAACGGACCGCGAAAAAGGCCGGCCTCTCTTTCAGCCTCGTAGCGGAAGAATCGCTGCCCTCCGTTTTGTCCGGCCATCTGGATTCTCTGCGCAAGATTGTGAATAATCTTGTGGGAAATGCCGTCAAATACACAGAGCAGGGCGGCATTACCCTTCGTTTTTTAAAGGAACTGCCGGACGGGGAACAGATAACCCTTCGGATTGAAGTGGAGGATACGGGCATCGGCATTTCCCCGGAGGATCTGGACCGGGTGTTTCTTCCCTTTGAGCGGGGTATTTACCCCTCCGGAAAAACGGTGGAAGGCACGGGCCTGGGCCTCGCTATTGTAAAGGAGCTTGTGGAAGCGATGCAGGGCAGTATCCGGTGTGAAAGCAGACCCGGTCAGGGAAGCCTGTTTACCGTGCGCATTCCCCAGACGGTGCAGGATGCGGCGCCCATCGGCCCCAGAGAACACTGGGCGCACCTGCAGGCGGCGGCGGAGACATTTGACAGCATCGTTGCCCCGGACGCCCGCATTCTTCTGGTGGATGACAATGAGTACAACCGGCAGGTGATGTGCACGCTGCTGAAGCCCACCCTGATTCAGACGGATGACGTGGAAAGCGGCCGGGAAGCGCTGGAAATGCTGGAGATCCGGGACTATGACCTGATTCTTATGGATGTGATGATGCCGGATATGAGCGGTCCGGAGACGCTCCGGAGAATTCGGGCAGAACATCTGGCGGATGATACGCCGGTGGCAGCGCTTACTGCCGATGCCCTCGCCGGCACGAAGGAACGGCTTCTGAATGCGGGATTTTCGGAGTATCTTACCAAACCCGTCAGCATGAAGCAGCTCGGGGATCTGCTGATCAAATATCTGGGCGACCGGGTCCGGCTGATCCGGGACCCCTCGCTGGAGAAGCTTTCGGTGGAAGAAGCCGCCCGCCTGAAAGACCTCCTTCTCCCGATGCATATCCATCTGGAGGATACGCTGGAGCTGGACGGAGGCTCCGTCGACAGCCTGCGGCTCAGGGCAGACCATTTCCTGCAGTATGGCAGAGAACTGGATAAGTTCTCCGGGGCGGGCGGAGAGTTATCCGGGGAAGATGTGTTCCACTTTGTGCATTCTCTGAAGTCTGCCGCCCGCGGCATCGGAGCCAGAGACCTGGCGGAGCTGGCGGCCTTTATGGAGCGGCACCGGGAAGAGCTCAGCCTGAATGAGCTGATGATCCCGGCACTTACGAAGGAATACCATACAGTCCGGGAAGGAGAAGAACTGCTGCTTGCGGAGCTTGGCCGCAGAAATGAGGCGCAAAATGACAAACCGAATTCTGATCGTGGATGACGATAAAACGGCACTGGATATGATGGTGCAGGCGCTGCAGCCTTTTTATGAGGTTTCTGCTGCAGCTTCCGGCTCTGCGGCGCTCAGGCTTCTGTCCCGGGAGTCTCTGCCGGATCTGATTCTTCTGGATATTGACATGCCGGGAATGAACGGTTATGATGTGCTCCGCTCCCTGCAGCAGTCCGACAGTCTGAAGCATATTCCGGTGGTATTCCTTACCGGCCTTACCGATGAGAGCGCAGAGATGCAGGGACTGGAGCTGCATGTTCTGGATTATCTGAAAAAGCCGGTGGGCATGCGGCTTCTGCTGATGCGGGTCAGGCATTACCTGAATATCTCCGCTGCACGGAAGGAAGTGGGAACCCTGGACAGGGCGCTTCTTGAGGCACTTCCCGAAGGGCTGACCGGGAGAGAGCAGGAGGTTGCCGACCTCATGGCCCAGTTCCGTTCGGACCGGGAGATCTCGGAGATGCTGAACATCTCCATGCCCTACACGAAAAAGCTGGTGGGCATCGTGAAGGAAAAGCTGGGGCTGGAAAAGCGCGGGGATATCCGGAAGTATCTGCGGGTGTGACAAATTCCTGCGGATACAGTATAATAAGAATGTTCACGCGGGGCCGAGAATCCCGCTTCATAAAGCCACAGAGAAGTGAGATACAGAAAGACTGGATATGACAGAGAATCTTGCAATACCGAAGAATACGATAGAAATCATACAGAAGCATAATTTTGTCTTCCGGAAGCAGTTCGGACAGAACTTCCTCATCGACCCGCGGGTCCTGGAGCGCATCGTGGAATCCTCCGGCGTGGGCCCTGAGGACTGCGTCCTGGAAATCGGGCCGGGCATCGGCACCATGACGAGAAAGCTTGCGGAATACGCAAAAAAGGTTATCGCCGTGGAGATCGACGACAACCTGATTCCCATCCTGCAGGAGACCCTGGCGGACCTGCCGAATGTAGAGCTCATCCACAACGATATCATGAAGGTGGATATCCGGAAGCTCTGTGAAGAGCAGAATGAGGGGAAGCCCATCCACGTGGTGGCAAACCTGCCCTACTATATCACAACCCCCATTATCATGGGACTTTTCGAGAGCGGCGTGCCGCTCAGGAACGTGACGGTCATGGTACAGAAGGAAGTGGCGGACCGCATGCAGGCGGGCCCGGGCACCAAGGATTACGGCGCCCTCTCCTTGGCGGTGCAGTACTATTCCAAAGCAGAGATTGTGGCAAATGTCCCAGCCAACTGCTTTATGCCCCGCCCGAAGGTGGGTTCCGCCGTCATCCGGCTGAGCCGGTTCGAAGATGCGCCGGTGCAGGTTGCGGATTCCGGCCTGATGTTCCGGATTATCCGCGCGGCCTTCGGTCAGCGCAGAAAAACCCTTTCCAACGCCCTCTCCGGCGCACCGGATCTTGGCCTTACCAAGCAGCAGGCCCAGGAGGCCATCGAGGCAGCAGGATTTTCTCCGACTATCCGGGGTGAAGCCCTGACTCTTAAGGAATTTGCAAAGCTGGCGGATACCGTGGGGCAGATGGGTTGAGAGTAGAACTGTATAATTTTTGATTTTTGATGAGAAACACCCGGGTACCGGACGCTTCAGAGCGGACGGTACCCGGGTGTTTTGCGGAATCAGGTTCCGACGGCGGCTATTCCTTCTCCACCCGGAAATCACACACATCACAGCCTTCCATGCGGGTTCCTTCCCGGACGAGCCTGAGGCCAAGACCCATCCCTTCGTAGAATCCTACATCCCGGCGGCAGGAGAGAAGACATCCCAGGTCTTTCAGGCCGTTTCTTTCATACATGGCAACGTAATCGCAGTCGCAGGTGTGGACCGTCACATGGTCTTCGGTCTCGTCCACCAGGCGGTTGTCGCAGTCACCCACTTCGTTATGGGAGAGGAGCTGTTCGCGGATAGCAGGAATGAGTGTTTCATCCGCTTTCAGATGCATCTCCTCTGCATAGGCTTTGCCGGATTCCACGGCAAGCTTGTCGATGACTTTCCCGGCAATCTCCATTACTTTTTCGCGGCCGAATTCTTCTGCAAAGGCCTCCAGGAAGGGGGCGATCATGAGTGCTTCAATCTCTCTGCGGATAAGGCAGGGGACATCGGATACGGATGTGATTTTCTCTGACATTCTTTTTTCCTCCTCATATGAGCTGATTTCTTTTTCGCATACAGGATTGCAGTGCCAAAACACATGCATATCAGTTCATGGCGGCTGCGTTCTCCCGGATATCTTTCACCACGCGGCCATCCTGGATCACGATCTTCACATTCTCCGCATTGCACATGACCTTGATATCCTCCAGCGGATTTCCCTTAACCACAATCACATCCGCGAACTTCCCGGCCTCCAGGGTGCCGATCTTGTCGGCCATGAGGAGAAGCTCAGAGTTGGTCTTTGTGGCAGCCATGAGAATCTCCATGGGAGAGAAGCCTGCGGCTTCCATGCGCTCAAACTCCATGTTGGCCTTATCGTAGGTGCACCCCATGGCCGGGTCATTCACAAAATCGCAGCCCATGCCGATCTTCACGCCGGCCTTATGGGCCAGGTCCAGATTCTTATAGTGGGCTTCGTAGGAGCGGAGGGTCTTTTCCCGAAGCTCCGGCAGCACATTCGGATTCGTGGTGTTGTACAGCATGGAGGTGTGCATGATGGAGAGGGTCGGCACCAGATAACAGTCATTCCGAAGCATCAGGTCGATGCAGTACTCATCCACGTAGAAGCCGTGCTCGATGCAGCGGACCCCATTTTCCAGGGCGGTCCGGATGCCCTTGTTGGCCTGGGCGTGGGAGGACACGTAGGTTCCCTGGTTTTCCGCCTCCTCCACGGCGGCCCGGATCTCGTCCCGGCTCATGTGGCAGGTTTCCCCGGCCTTGTCGCCCTGGGAGAAGACACCGCCGGTGGTCATGATCTTGACAAAGTCTGCCCCGTTCCGGAAATTGGTGCGGATGGCCCGGCGGACTTCATCAACACCTGTGACGATGAAAGCCGGTCCGTAGACCCGTTCGCTGGCCTCCAGGGTCAGCTTCTGGTAAGCGTCCCCGTGGCCGCCGATCTGGGTGAGAATCCGCCCGGCGGCAAAGATCCGGGGCAGATCCAGAAGACCCTCCCGGACGCATTCTTTCAGGGAGACGCAGCCGCTGCCCATGTCGCGGACGGCGGTATAGCCCTCATTGCGGAGATAATTCAGGTCTCTGAGGGCCCTCGCCATCTCCAGCTGGGGCGTGTAATCGATCCAGTGGATGGAATTGGCCCCGCCCCAGGACATGTGGACATGTCCCTCGATAAGTCCCGGCAGAATCGTGCCGTCGGTTATCTGGCAAATGTCTCCGCCCGCATATTCCGCAGGCAGTCCCGCGGACTCTCCCACATAGCGGATGTGGTTTTTGCAGATGACGACAGCACCGTCCTCGATGGGGGCTTTTCCGGTGCAGTCAATAACCCTTCCTTTCAGTACAATCACTGCTTTGCCCTCCTTTCCTGTTTCTTCAGTATCGCCCGCACCATGCAGTCATCCACGAAATCCATGGTCTCGTTGGCGATGTCGGTGATGGCAAGAACGGTATCTTCCAGGGAATCATCACAGACGCCGTCGAAGTATCCGGCCTCCACGCCGAGAGAAGCCAGCTCCACCGACTGGACGGCGGATTTCGCTGCGATGGACATCTTCAGGGCGCAGGCATTTTTCGCGCCGTCGCAGAGCATGCCGGCGAGAGGCGAGATGACATTCTTCACCGAAGCCTCGATCTGAGCGCGATCAAGCCCTTTCAGAAAGGCGATTCCCGCGGCAGCGCCGGCGGAAGCGGCGATGGCGCAGAGACACATGGCGGCGGCTCTTCCGATGTGCATCTTCACATAGAAGAGCATCAGGGCGCCGAAGGCCATGGCCCGGGTGATTTCAGCATCGGTCTTTCCGAGGGCTTCTCCGTATACGCCGATGGGGAGAAGGAGAGTAATGCCCTGGTTGCCGTCTCCCATGGCGGCGGAGGCGGGAAGCCGGCTTCCGCCCATCCGGGCATCGGAAGCGCCGCAGACCAGAATGTTCATCCGCTCCTCCGGATTCTTCGGCAGATACCGGAAGGGATCCTCAAAAAGATCCTTCGGATAGACCGGGAACAGGCTGCGGGAAGTGCCGGTGGCAGGTCTTTGTGTGGTATTGGCATGAAACGTCTGCATCAGCAGAGCTCTTCCGGTCTGCAGGCCGTATCCGCCCCGGAGGCCGTCCTCGGCCAGGGCCAGATTTACCCGGTAGTTGTCCATGAGAAAGGCGGTTTCCTCCGGCGTGCAGGACTCGGCGTAGGCATAGATGTCCTGGGGAGAAAGGGAATCGGGATGATCCTCAATGCGGCTTTCCAGAACAGCGGGGGGCGCGACGAAGACATTTTCCCCATTCACCTGCATGAGGGAGAGCCCGTCGTGGGTGCGCCGGACGACGGAGAGAACCGTCTCGCGGTCCGTCACAATCTCATTGCGCACATAGACGCCGGTTTCGCCCTCCGCGGCAGCAATCCGGAAAATGCCGGAGTCCGCCATTTCGGAGGCCTTCCGGATGTGCTCTGCCGTGGTGTGCAGAAGAACCTGCATGCCGAGGTTCGCCTCTCCGCCGATAAATCCGGCCGCAGTGGCGATGGCGATGCCGGTACGTTTCGTGCCGGGGGTTGCCACGCCGAAACCCATCTTCAGATAGGCAGGGGAGACAAAGACCTTATAGGATCGGATCCTGCCGGTTACATACGGACGGCAGGCAGCCGCTGCTAGGGCGTAGGCGGTGGGCCCGGTGCAGCCGGTGACGGGGACGATTTCCTTATGGAGAAGCTCGGTGATTTCCTGATGGGTCATAACGAAGTTCCTCTCTTTCGAAGGGAAATGAACGGAGAATTCCTTTGATTCCAAGATATCATTCAGATTCGCTGAGGGCAAGACGCAACCGTTTTTTTGTGTCCGGACCGTATTTTTGTGCTAAAATTGGTGTATCAAAGACAGTTCAGGAAAACATAAGGAAACAGAACACGGATGACCTGAGACAGCGGGAGGAACAGAGTATGAGACACCATCGATTCCGAATGGCATGTGTACTGCTGGCAGCAGCTTTGCTTACTGCCTGCGGAGGAAAGGGAAAAGAAGCACCGGAGCAGCCGGAGACCCGGCAGGAAACTGTCGAAGAGACAGGGGAGACAACCGGACTATCGGAGGAGGAGAAAAAGGAGGCTGCCGAGGCGCTCTCCGCGCTTCTCGGAGCGGCTGCCGGAGGGAGTAAGGGTACGGGGGAGGACCCGTACTATATACAGCCCGGCCCGAACCAGGATGATGCGGTGAGGATTCCGCTGAATCAGAAGGTTACCGGCAGGGCAACGGATGCCGCCCGCTGGTTCTATTCCTTCAAGACCACATCAAACCCCGACAGTGAATATGAGTTCCGCGGCATCAACAAAACGCCGGATTCCCCGTATCTCGGTGTTCTGCTCACCGATGAAGCGGGAAAGCAGATTGATTACTTCTATGCTCCGGGAGGAAACGGGTGCGCATATTCGTTTATCAGGAAGCTTTCGCCGGATACCGTGTACTATCTGCAGGTCTACAGCAATAAGTCAAACAATCATATTGATTGCAGCGAAACCGCTATTGATTATGCCATCGCCGTGGCGGACCTTTCAGAAAAGAAGATGCCGGCGCTCTGGGGGGAGGGTGAAAAGAGCACAGAACAGGCAGACCCGGTGCCCGGTTTCAATCAGGATGAGGCGGCCCTCATTCCGATCAATCAGAAGTTTACGGGGACGGCGAAGGACGGGAAGTTTTACTATTATGCATTCCGAACCGGGGAAAACGCAGAGCATGAATATACTGTCAGCGTCGTCAACAAGAACCCGGATTCCGCGTATCTCGGAGCCGTGCTGCGCGACGAGGGCGGAAGACAGATAGACTACGTCTATGCCAACAGGCTGGGAAGTGCCACCACTATCTCCGGAAGACGTCTTTCTCCCGGCAGAATATATTACGTGCAGGTCTACAGCAACGAGTCAAACAACCATATTGAACCGAGCCCGGTTTCGATTGACTATGCCCTGGTGGTGCGGGACAGCTCTGATACATCCGTCGGCGCGCTCTGGGGAGAAGGTGAGACGGAGGAGGTTTCCGAGATCATTCAGCCCGGTTCCAACCAGGACGAACCTGCCCGGATACCTCTGAACAAGAAGCTTTCCTCCCGGGCCGTGCCGGGAAAGATCTGGTATTATTCCTTTGCCACTGCCGAAAATGCGGAATGTACCTATGAGATTACAGCCATCAACAAAACGGCAGATTCCAGATATCTCGGCGTGGTGCTCTGCAGAGAAGACGGCGGACAGATTGATTACCGGTATGTGGATGCATCCGGGGCTGCTGCATCCTTCAGCAGGAAGCTGCCGCCGGATTCGGTATACTATCTGAAAGTATACAGCAACCGCACAAACACTAACTACGATCTGGATGAAATTCCCATTGACTATGTCCTTTCTGTCAATGCTGATCTGCCGGAGGCGGGAGAGGCACCGACAGCCACAATCCTGGAAGAGGATGAGAATCCCTACGGCCTCAGGCTGTCGGAAGGGGAAGAAGAGGTGCGTCCGGTCGGATATACTGTGCAGGACCTGCTGGATCTGGGATTTGAGACGGCAGAAGATGTTCAGGCCGAACTCCCCGGACAGAAAGTAAGCGATATTTTTACCATGACGAAGGATGGGATCCCATTTCAGGTAAGTGCAGTGAATCCCTATGGGGCGGGCATACCGCTCCGGGATGCCATTGTCTGCCGGTTCGGCATCACCGACACAACGGGACAGATATCGATTGACGGGGATATCCGCTGCGGCAGTTCTGTAATGGAAGATGTAACCGGAATATACCGCAGCCCGCTGGTAAAGCAGGATGATTATGTGGTGTACCAGACCAGCAATCCGGAGCGGGACTACGGCACTTCCTACGGAGAATTCGTTATAAGCAGAGATGTGCAGACCTGCGACGTACTGTTCCGGTTTGGCAACGGCGGGATCCTGGAGGAAGTGGTATTTCTGGCGCCATATCTTCTGTACAGCTCACTGACAGAAAACCTGGACGGTGTGGATCTGGGAAATGCGGATCCGATGGCGCTGGACGCGGCGGAGGAGGCCCGGAAGGACATTCTGAACCGTCTGACGGAAGCATTCACCGAGGAAGGGATCAATGCAGCCATCGACGAGTCCACCGGCAGGATTACCCTGGATAACAGCATTCTCTTTGATTATGACAGCTACCGGCTTTCGGATGACGGAAAGGCCTATCTTGACCGCTTCCTCCGGGCTTACGCCAGAGCCCTTCTGGACGGGGAACATGCGGATGACGTAAAGGCAGTGGAGTTCGACGGCCATACCGATACCGACGGAAGTCATGAATACAACCAGAAGCTCTCCGAAAACCGGGCAGGAGCCGTTCTGGAGTACTGCACCGGAGAAACCGGCGCGGGTCTCAGTTCCGAACAGGCCGATGCCTTCCGATCCATTGCTTCCGCCCAGGGATTCTCCTTTGACCGCCCGATTCTGGATGATAACGGCAAGATTGATATGGCAGCCAGCCGGCGGGTGGAGATCAAGTTTTTCCTGAACGTCGGGAGATAATCCAAGGTCAGAATTTACGAAAAAGCTTCGCTTCGGCGGAGCTTTTTTGCATTCGATATACCGATAAGTTAAGACAGCACCTTCAGCCCGACGTGGTGGGGCGGGCGCAAAGCAAGTTGGGTGCATCTTTTTAGTACCTGGCGATTTGTCAGGATACGAGGTCTGGTCAGAGCCAATGAGCGAAAGCAAGAAAAGGTCCTGCCGCGGTTTCGCGGCAGGACCCTGCATCTGCAAAGTTTGTTTTGTAAAGTTTGCTTTGTGATGGTTACTTCTGCGTATATGTCGTATTCAGCGCGTCTTCGCCCCGCTCGCCGGTGCGGATGCGGATGGCGTCGATGACATCTTCCACGAAGATCTTGCCGTCACCGTAGCGGCCGGTGCGGGCAGCCTGGCAGATGTCTTCGATGAGGGGCTCGGTCTGGTTATCCATGACCACGGCCTCGATGCGGACCTTCGGCATGAGGATGATGTCCAGCTGGTTGTTCTTGCCGAGGCGGACGCCCTCGGAGTCCTGGAAGTCGGCCTGGTTGCCGACGCCCTCCACCTGGGTTACGGTCATGCCGCAGGAGTACTTTTCCTGGATGATCTTTTTGATATCGTCGAGCTTCTCTTTTCTTGTTACGATAATCAGACGTTTCATAGGACACCTCGTGGTATAAATATGCATTCCTGTTAACTGGGATTTCATCTGAAAACACGAATCCGCCACGTTCGGCGGAGTTTGCCGCCTGACAATAAGTACATGCGGTCAGTTCCGACAAGTAATTCCGGCAATAAGTCTGTTTTAGTTCTGATAAGGATATCTTAAACAAAATGGGCGTAGATGGCAAGATTATATTTGCGAATATTTATGCAATACAACAACTTTAGTACTTGTACTTTCTGAATCATTTGGTATGATGTAGTACAGTGCAAAAAATGGCTCTAAGGAGAATGATTTATGCGAGTAATCAAACATCCGATTCTGGATGAACTGGATACATCGGCGCGCGTGACCATCTATTACAACGGGCAGCCGGTGGAGGCGCTGGAGGGCGAACCCATCGCCGCGGCGCTGATCAATGCCGGTATTACGGCGTTTCGGACGACGCAGAAGCGGCATGAGCCCAGAGGAATATTCTGTGCCATCGGCCGCTGCACGGACTGCATGATGGTGGTGGACGGACAGCCGAACACGAGAACCTGTGTCACGCCGGTCCGGGACGGGATGCGCGTGGAGACCCAGCACGGTCTTACCGCTTCCGGAAGGGAAGGTGAATGATGGAGATTTACAGGACAGATATCGCCATCGTGGGCGCCGGTTCTGCGGGACTGTCCGCGGCATACCAGGCGGCGACGGCCGGGGCAAAGGTTCTGGTCATCGATGAGAACCGTCTGCCGGGCGGCCAGCTGTTTAAGCAGATCCACAAGTTCTTCGGGTCGAGAGCCCACAAGGCCGGCACCCGCGGATATATGATCGGAAGAGAACTGCTGGAAAAGGTGGAAGAATCCGGCGCGGAGGTGTGGCTGGATGCCCTGGTCTACGGCATGCAGAAGGACCGCAGCCTCGGCGTCATCCGGAACGGAAAGCATATTATCGTAGAAGCGAAGGCGGTCATCGTGGCCACCGGCGCCAAGGAAAACTACATGGCCTTCCCGGGAAGCACCCTGCCGGGCGTCATGGGAGCGGGCGCGGCCCAGACCATGATCAATGTGAACCGGGTACTGCCGGGGGAGAGAATCCTCATGGTGGGCTCGGGAAATGTGGGACTCATCGTGTCCTATCAGCTGATGCAGGCCGGCGCCGATGTGCTGGCGCTGGTGGAAGGCGCACCGAAGATCGGCGGCTACGGCGTCCATGCCGGAAAGATCCGCAGAGCCGGCGTGCCCTTCTATCTCTCCCACACCATCAAGGCCGTCACCGGAAACGGAAAGGTGGAGCGTGCCGAGATTGTGGAGGTGGACAGCCGCTGGAATGAGATCCCGGGAACCGAGAAGGTATTCGACGTGGATACCGTCTGTCTCGCGGTGGGCTTAAACCCCATGACCGAGCTTCTGTGGATGGCAGGATGCGAATTCTGCTTTATCCCGGCCTTCGGCGGCCATGTGCCGATGCACGACCACAACATGGAGACCACGGTGAAGGGCCTCTATGTGGCGGGAGACGTGACCGGTGTGGAGGAGGCCTCCTCCGCCATGGAAGAGGGCAATCTGGCCGGCGTATCTGCCGCCTGTGCCCTGGGCTTTCTGACCGCGGAAGAGGCAGCCGCAAAGAAAGCGGAGATCGGAGAACGGCTGGATATCCTGCGCTCCGGCATGTTCGGCGAGAAGCGCCGCACGGCCAAGGAGCAGCAGCTTGACTTTATGGAACATCATCGGGGAGAGGGGGTAAGTCTTTCATGATGGAAGGTGTTGTATATACGGGCGTACCCTCACAGGCAGAGCTTTCTGCCTGTCCGGGCATTCCCTCGGAAGAGCGCATGAGGAAGGGCAGAGTCGCCTGCATCGAGTGCGTTCAGGAGATTCCCTGCAATCCCTGCGAAGGAATCTGCCATTTCGGGGCCATCACGGTGGGAGAGCAGATCACGAATCTCCCCTGCCTGGACGAGAAGGCCTGCACCGGCTGCGGTCTGTGCGTCGCCCACTGTCCGGGACTGGCCATCACCATCATCGACAAGTCCTACTCGGAGACGGAAGCCACCGTGGATTTCCCCTTTGAGTACATTCCGCTCCCGAAGGAGGGCGATGTGGTGGATGCGGTGAGCCGCGGAGGCGAAGTGGTCTGCAAGGGCAGAATCCTCAGCGTGAAGAAGCCGAAGGCATATGCCGGAACCGCCGTGGTATCCATGGCCGTTCCCCAGGAATATATCGACGAGGTGCGCTCCATGAAGCGCCTGCCCCGCGGAAAGGAGGCTGGAAAATGAGTTCGAACGCAAAGTCTCCTGAGACTTTGACGAAAAACCATCAGGAACCGGCAAAGGAAGACGTCCTGATCTGCCGCTGCCAGGAGGTAACGGAATCCGAGATCGTGGCCGCCATCCGGGACGGCGCAACCACCGTGGACGGCGTAAAGCGCCGCACCCGCGCGGGCATGGGCCTCTGCCAGGGCAAGACCTGCGGAAGACTCATCCAGCGGATTATCGCCCGGGAGACCGGAATAAACCCGGCCGAGATCATTCCTCAGAAGAGCCGTATGCCGGTCCGTCCGGTGAAAATCGGATCCTTTGAAAGCGAGGCCGACCATGAATAAGACAGACGTAATCATCATCGGAAGCGGCGTCATCGGCGGGTCCCTCGCCTGGCACCTGGCCAGGAAGGGTAAGAAGGTGCTGGTGCTGGAGAAGAAGGATACGGCCAGCGGCGCAGCCGGCGCCACCGACGGCGTGGTCGGATACCACACCAAGAAGCCGGGAAAGCAGATGGATCTGGCAGTCCAGTCCATCCGGATGTTTGACACGCTGGAGGAGGAACTGGGCGAGCCCATCGCCTACGGCCTCAGGGCCGGCGGCATGCAGCCCGTGGAGGACAAGACCCAGTGGGATATCCTGTCCGCCATCGTGGAAGAGCAGGTGAAGAGCGGCGTGGACATCCGCATGATCTCCGCCGAGGAGGCGCGGAAGATTGAGCCGCAGCTTTCCGAAGACATCTACGGCGCCCTGTATTCCCCCACCGGCGGGAAAATCAACCCGCTGAAGCTGACGATGGCATTTACCCACGCGGCAAAGCGGCTGGGCGCAGAGTATAAGTATCAGACGGAAGTGACAGGCTTCATCATCGAGAACGGGGTCTGTCTCGGCGTGCGGACAAAGGATGAGGAGTTCTATGCCGACGCGGTGGTCAACTGCTGCGGCGCCTGGGCCGGAGAAGTGGCGGCTCTTGCGGGTCTGGACCTTCCCATTAAGCCGAGAAAGGGCCAGCTGGCAGTCACGGAGCCCATCGCGCCCTTCATGACGGCGACCTTGCAGTGCGCCCGCTATAATGTCATCAAGTTCCGCCCGGAGACCATCAAGGACGAAAATGTCCTGAAGCTGGGACAGTCCCTGTCCATCGAGCAGCAGGAGGAGGGCGGCCTCATCATCGGCGGAACCAGAGAATTTGCGGACTTCGAGGGAGAGAACACCTTTGTGGCCATCGACGCCATGATGAAACGGGCGGCAAGATTCTTCCCGGCCCTTCGCAATGTCAGCGTCATCCGGTTCTTCTCGGGCTTCCGGCCCTACACCCCGGACGGCATGCCGCTGCTCGGACCCGTAAAGACCCTGGACCATTTCTACATGGCAGCGGGCCATGAGGGAGACGGCATCGCCCTGTCCCCGGTCACCGGAAAGCTGATGGCCGAGTACATCGTGGACGGTAAACCCTCCTATGACATCAGCGACTTCAGCCCCAACCGGTTTCTGGCATAAGCGGCAGACACCATCTGCCACCAGCGGAAACTATTAATCGATTTAATAACTACTCAACATAACGGATTTGTGATATAATAACTAAATAATATAATGACATCACGGGCAACATACAGATAATACCGAACCTTCTGCGCAGAAGCGCGGCATGACGCTATTGTTCCTGACAGTATTCTTCTCCTGTTCCGGAGAAGCACAGAATGGAGAATCCCATGATTCAAGTTATTATTCCTGTATCCCTGCTGCTGTTGATCGTTTTATGGAAGAAGATGCCCTATGTGGGCGGCAATATCAACGCAGCCCTGCTCACGGCCGGTGCCCTGACCCTTCTTCTGGGCGGCATCTGGAACCCCGGTGAGTGGGTGGCCGCCTGGGTCGACGGTTTAAACCGCCTGGCCTGGATCATCTGCCTGTCTATCACCGGCGCCATCTTCGCCGAGATCTCCACGAGACTCGGCACCATCGACACCATCATCGGCATTCTGACCGCCAAGTTCGGTCATCACCCGAGAGCTCTGGTGCTCTGCATCCTGTTTTCCCTGGGCCTTGCGGGCTCCCTTTTAGGTGACGCCATCGCAGCCTCCACCGTTATCGGCATGCTGACCATCGGCATCCTGGTATCCATGGATATGGGCTATGAGAAAATCAGCGCCATCATCGTGATGGGCGCATCCCTCGGATCCATCATGCCGCCCATGACCCAGGCGGTGGCATTGTCCTCCACCCTGGTAAATACGGAGCCGGACCCGGTTATCAACATCAGCTACATCACGGTATCCATCGCCTTCGTGATTTCCGCCCTGTACTGCGTCTTCTTCCTGGTGAAGAAGGAAAATGTTCCCGGCGCCAATCCCAGCGTGGAAATCCGCTATTTCGACCGGAAGGCGGGAGAGATTTTCAAAGAAAACTGGAAGTCACTGATTCCCCTGTGCTTCCTGATTATCGTCGTTCTGCTCCGCACAGTGAAGATTCCTTACATCTCCTGTGACCTGGGCCCGGCGATCTTAAAGAGCATCAAGTTCCTGACCGTGGGCGAGGAGATCATCACCCTGTACGATTTCCTGGCGGGGGCCTCCATCCTTACCGGCCTTACCAATGGTATCGTGCTCTCCATCCTGTGCGCCATCGGCGTGGCCTTCCTGTTCCCGCAGATTAACCGGAACGCAGGTTCCGTTCTCTCCGAGAGCTTCAGCAAGGTCCGCGTAACCGTGATCCTGCAGATCTGCTGCTCCTTCATGCTGGGCGCATTCTATGCAGCCGGTTCCATCGACGCTGTATCCAACTTCGCACAGGGCCTGGACAGCAACGTCCTGAAGCTGGGCGGCGCAGCCTGCATGGTGCTTATCGGTATGCTGACCGGTTCCCAGTCCACCACCCAGAACGTGGTATTCTCCTTCCTTGGCCCCGCCCTTGTGGCAGGCGGAATGAGCGCAACCCATGCAGCCGTTGCCGGCGCACACATTGCGGCAGCAGGACAGGGCATGCCGCCGGCGGACCTGACCACCTTCGTGGTCTGCGGTATCGTATCCGCCCAGTTCGGCAAGAAGGTTGACCCGGTCAAGTCCATGATTTACTCCCTGCCGATGTGTATCGCGTTCCTCATCATCGGTATCGTATTCATGTACATCTGATGCAGATGAGGCACGAAAGTGCAGTATATTCAAATATCAGGCTGATTATCAGGGGCCGTCGCAATGCGACGGCCTCCTTTTTATTGTTCCTGGCTGAACCGGGCATGATAATAATATAAATTCTTGTGGTATTGTATCTGTGATAAAATTCGACGCATCACAACTGCTGTTTCTGGGATTTGGTGCGTTCGCGCATTTGACTAATTTTTTTTTCATACCAACTGAGAAGTACCTGGGATATGGTGCGTTCGTGCAGGATGCGGTATTTTGCCGGGGCAGGTTTTTTTCACACTAAAGGGTGTAGGTTTTTGGCAAGGTGCGCAATTCAGGCAGCATTTTGCAGAAAAGAATCCGGAGTTTACTGTATTTCTGGTCAGAAGCCCGTGCGCGGACGCACTATATCAGAGAAAACCCTGATGTGGTGCGTAAAATTTTTCTGCGTTTTGCGCGAACGCACCAACAGCGACGATTCTCTAATCTGGTGCGTTGAGAACCTCTTTTTTCATTTACGGAGGTTACGCTTCTGGATTATAATATAGGCGGAAGTTACCCGGCGGGGGCTCATGCCGGACAGCTTCCTCCCAATCGGGGCGAGCAGACCGGCACGCGGCGCGTAAGACAGCCAAGCGTGTGTTAAAAGGAGGAAAAAACATGGGATATGCAGATAAACTTGTGACAGCCGAGCAGGCGGTACAGCTGGCGGTAAAAGACGGTGACTGGGTGGATTACGGATTTTCCACCGGATTCCCGGAGCTTTTAGACCGGGCGCTGGCGGCGCGCGTGGGACATGTGAAGGATGTGAAGATCCGCGGCGGACTCTTCTTCATGCCGCAGATTGAGGTTATCGAGAAGGATCCGAAACAGGAATCCTTCCACTATTACAGCTGGCACATCGGGGATTATGAGCGGAAAAAACAGGCGGAGGGCCTGGTCAGCTTCATGCCGACGTTGCTTCGTCTTCTCCCGGATCTCTACCGGTATCACATCCGGACCGATGTGGCCTTTGTCCCCGTGTCCGTGCCGGATGAAAACGGCGACTGCACCCTGGGCACTGCGCCCTACTGCTGGAAGACCATCATCGAGAACGCCAGAACCGTGGTGTTTGAGATCAATGAGCACTATCCCCGGAAGATCTTCGGACCGGACGGGTCGAATAAAGTAAACATTTCCCAGGCGGACTATATCGTGGAAGGAGAGCATTCTCCGCTGCCGGTGCGGTCCTACCGCGCTCCGTCGGAGACCGACATTAAGATCGCAGAGCATGTGCTGAAGGAGATTCCGGACGGCGCCTGCCTGTCCCTGGGCGTGGGCGGCGTGCCCTTCGCGGTGGCAAACATGCTGAAGGAAGGGGATTTCCATCACCTGGGCTGTTGGACGGGAACTCTCAGCGATCCCATGATGGACCTCTATAAGGCAGGAAAGCTGGACAACAGCAAGAAGGTCCTGGATAAGGGCCTCTTCAGCTGGAACCTGGCTTCCGGTTCCCAGGCCCTCTACGAGTGGCTGGATGAAGAGCCGGAGCTGTTCCATCCCGACGGACTCGATTACATTCACCGGATTGAAAACATGTGCCAGAATCCGGACTTCATCAGCATCAACGGCGGCGTACAGCTGAACCTGATGGGCGAGGAAAACGCCGAAAGTTCCGGCACAAGACAGCTGTCCGGCATTGGCGGCCAGCTGGACTTCCTGGAGGCAGCCTATCGCTCTCCGGGCGGCAAGGGCTTCATCTGCATGAACTCCGCGAGAAAGACCAAGGACGGAAGCCTGAAGTCCAACATCGTGGCAAACTTCACCCCGGGCAGCGCCACCTCCGCGCCCCGGACCCTGGTGCAGTATGCCGCCACCGAGTACGGTGCGGTCAAGCTCTCCGGCCTGTCCCTCAAAGAGCGGGCAAAAGCCATGATCTCCATCGCCCATCCCGACTTCCGGGAAGAGCTGGAGAAATATGCGGAGGAGAGTTTTAAGTAAACAAAGAAGGAAGGGCTGCCGCATAGCGGCAGCCCTGTAAACAGCTGGGGATAATTCTATATATATATTTTACAGGCCTTGTTTTGACCTGGATTCTGCCAGTGCCGCCCTTGCGTCGCGGGATTTTCCTTCGGCAATCTCTGCCTCAGAGACTGCCAATTCGCTATAAAGCCGAATGCGGCGCTGCAGGTTTTCGTACGATTCCATGCTTAATATTACCATATCACCATACCCGTTTTTGGTGACGAAGATAGGTTCAGATGTGCTGTGACACATATCTGAGATCTTCGCAGTGTCTTTGAGTTCTTTGATGGGGATTATCTGCGGCATCTTGTTCACCTCCCAACAGTTAATGTTCCATAATTATAACATAATTATCCCATAATAATCAACCGATACTCTGCTATATCGGAAAGGAGAAACGCATGGCAAATCAGAATGCGGCACAGCTCATCGATGACATCTGGATGACCGGAAGAGAAGATATCATCCTGGTACCTACCGGGAAATCCGGCGGTTTTATGGTGCGCCCCGGTGATTTTGGCACCTACGGCGCCTATATGGTGCGGGGCGGCGTGAACTTCACAATCCATTCTGCATCCGCGACGGAGGTAACGCTCCTGCTGTACCGGCCGGGGAAAAAACGGCCTTATGCGAGAATTCCTTTCCCGGAGCACTGCCGCATCGGACAGGTCTGGGCCATGATTGTCTTCGGCCTGGATATCGAAGATTTTGAGTATGCCTACAGTCTGGACGGGCCCTGGGATCCGAAAAAGGGACTGCGGTTTAAAAAGGAACAGCCCCTTCTGGACATCTATGCCATGGCCGTGACGGGACAGAGTAATTGGGGTACGAAAAATGAGGGATTCTATAAGGGAAGAGTGGTCAGAACCGTGTTTGACTGGGGAAGGGACCGGGGTCCCAGGTTTATGACGGAGGATCTGGTCATCTATGAGCTGCATGTCCGCGGGTTTACAAAACATGATTCCTCCGGCGTCAGTGCGCCGGGCACCTTCCGGGGCATTATGGAAAAGATTCCTTATCTGAAGAAGCTGGGGGTCAATGCGGTTGAACTCATGCCCATCTTTGAATTTGATGAGATGGAGGATGCCAGAGAACATGACGGAAAGCAGCTGCTCAACTACTGGGGATACAATACGGTGGCATTCTTTGCGCCGAATACCAGCTATGCATCGCAGAAGGAGCACAACCATGAGGGCCATGAACTGAAGGAACTTATCCGGGAACTTCATAAGAACGGCATCGAGTGTATCCTGGACGTGGTGTTTAATCACACGGCAGAGGGAGACGGGAATGGTCCCATGATTTCCTTCAAGGGCTTTGACAATAACATCTATTACATGCTGACGCCGGAGGGATACTACTATAACTTCAGCGGCTGCGGCAATACCGTTAACTGCAATCACCCGGTGGTGCAGGATTTCATCCTGGACTGTCTGCGGTACTGGACCACAACATACCATGTGGACGGCTTCCGGTTTGATCTCGCCAGCATTCTCGGCCGGGATGAGAATGGAGCGCCCATTCCGAAGGCACCGGTCCTGGAGCGGCTGGCCTGCGACCCGGTTTTACGGGATGTGTGGCTTATTGCGGAGGCCTGGGATGCCGGCGGCCTGTACCAGGTGGGCGGATTCAACCACCGGGGACAGTTTTCCGAGTGGAACGGCAGATACCGGGATGACATCCGGGACTTCTTAAAGGGCGATTACGGCATGTGGGAGACAGCCGCAAACCGGATCACCGGCTCCAGAGATATCTATGACCCGGACAACAGAGGCTACCACGCTTCCGTAAACTTTATCACCTGCCACGACGGCTTTACCCTTCATGACCTGTATTCCTACGGGGGAAAGCATAATGAAGCCAACGGCTGGAACAATACGGACGGGGCCAATGACAATCGCAGCTGGAACTGCGGCGCCGAGGGAGAAACCGAAGACCCGGGCATCCTTTCCCTCCGGGAAAAGCTGGCGAAGAACGCCATGGCGGTCCTCCTCCTCAGCCGGGGCATGCCCATGATTTTGTCCGGAGACGAGTTCCTGAACTCTCAGCAGGGCAACAACAATGCCTACTGTCAGGACAATGAGATCTCCTGGCTCAACTGGAATGACCTGGAAAAGCACAAAGACTTCCATCAATTTGTCTGCGCCATATCCGGGCTGCGGAAAGAGCACGTGATTATCCGAAGAAAAAATGGAAAATGTTCCTTCGGACTGCCGGAGATGCTGACCATTCCTCCCACAGACTCCACAAAAGCCATGGGAGTCGCCTTCGCCGGACGGACAAAAGACGGGAACGATGACGACGCGGTGGTCCTTGCCATCAATGTCTTCTGGGAAGACCAGACCATCCGCCTGCCGGAGCTGCCGGCCGGGAAGAAATGGAAAAAGGCCGCAGATACCGCCGTCGCAGAGGATTCCCTGTGCAAGGCAAGCGCTGCGGCGGAAGCCTTCGGTGGGGAGACCGTGGGTATGGGGGCGAGATCTGTGCAGGTGTGGGTGATTGCAGCAGAGGGCGCATTAACAAGCTAAGTCATTGGGGGCAGGTTTTGCATCGGGCTCTTCATCGGTCGGAATCTTTCCGGGCTGGCGGAGGTTATAAAGATGCTTTCTTCCATTAGCTCTGGCCAGACCCTGTATCCGGACAGACCGCCAGGGACTAAAAAGATGCATAACGCTGCAGGGCTGGTTTGTTGAACGCATCCTGCAGGCTTCTGGCACCCCTCCAGGATACATCCGGATTGCTGTTCCTTCGCCGGTCCGAATCTTTCTGGACTGTTGGTGTCCAAAAAGATTCCTTCTCTCATTAGCTCTGGCCAGACCCTGTATCCGGACAGACCGTCAGGGACTAAAAAGATGCATCACGCTGCAGGACTGGCTTGTTGAATGCATCCTGTAGGCTTCTGGCACCCCTCCAGGATACATCCGGATTTCCTTAATTCCGCCGACCCGAATCTCTGCGGTTTGAGGTGGACGTAAAAGATGCATCCAACAAACTAATTGACCAGGCAATGGAAAAATAAGAAAAATAAGAACCCCGGGCGGCTCAAACCGCCCGGGGTTCTCATGTATGCTCTTACAATCTTCTCAGTCCACACTCACCTTCCCGGCAAGCACGTCCTGATAATCCTTATAATTCTTTTTCAGCAGTTCCGGCGTGTTCAGCTCATAGGGACATCTGGAAGAACAGTGTCCGCACTGCAGGCAGTTTTCAATCTTCTTCATCTCGCCCTGCCAATTTTCGGAGAGCCATTCTGCGGAGGGCATCCGTCGGAGGAGAAGGGACATTCTTGCGCACTAGTTGATGACGATGCCGGCGGGACATGGCAGGCAGTAGCCGCAGGCGCGGCAGAAGTCACCGGCCAGTTCCTTCCGCTCCTTTTCGATAAAGGCCGCCATCTCGGTGGTCATCTCCGGGGTATTGTCCATGTAGGAGAGCCATTCCTCCAGCTCAGATTCTCTCTGAATTCCCCAGATGGGAAGCACATTGTCAAACTGGGTCATGAAGGCCATGGCAGCATCGGAGTGGGTGATAAGACCGCCGGCCAACCCCTTCATGGCGATGAAGCCCACATTCTGCTCTTTACAGACCCGGACCAGCTCGATATCCTTCTCATTGCTCAGATAGCTGAAAGGAAACTGCACCGTCTCATACAGGCCGGACTTTGCCGCCTCCAGGGCCACGTCCCGGCTGTGGGCGGTGATGCCGATATGGCGGATCTTTCCCTGTGCTTTCGCCTCCAGCATGCAGTCATAGAGCCCGGAATCATCGCCGGGACGATAGCACCGTTTCGCCTGGTGCAGCTGATAGAGGTCCAGGCAGTCCGTCTTGAGATTTCCCAGGGTGGTCTCCAGGTCCTTCCAGAACTTTTCCGGGGTTCCTGCGTGCGTCTTCGAGGCGATGAGTACCTTGTCCCACATGCCGGCAAAGGCCGCGCCCAGCTTCTCCTCGCTGTCCGTATAATCTCTGGCGGTATCGTAGAAACGCATGCCGCCTTCATAAGCCCGGTGAAGAATCTTCACCGCCCGTTCCTTATCCACCCGCTGCAGGGGGAGAACGCCGAAGGCATTCTGAACCGTGCGGATACCGGTACTTCCTAAAACAATTTTTCTCAATGGGAACTCCTTTTCTGTCCGCCCCGGGAGGCGGTATATGCAGTATTTGCTGTGAGTTTTCGGTTCCCTTTGATTGTACCATATCTGCTGGAAAATGTTTCCGCCGAAGATAATTTCCGGCGGATTCGCGGGGACAGACAAACGGGACGAAAAAAAACCTGTAAGTCGGAAAAAAACTGCTTGACATAAAGAACAAGAACGAGTATGATAATCGTTGTCACGCGGGCGACAGCCCAGTGTAACATGCCCAGATAGCTCAGTTGGTAGAGCAGAGGACTGAAAATCCTCGTGTCGCTGGTTCGATTCCGGCTCTGGGCATTTAATTTAATATGCAGGTGTGGTTCAATGGTAGAACATCAGCCTTCCAAGCTGAATACGTGGGTTCGATTCCCATCACCTGCTCTATTTTTTTGCCCTGAGAATGGCTTAGCTAAGTCATTGCCGGGGCTTTTTCTTTTTTATTAAGAAGAATGCAGATTGACGGATTATTCCGACTGTCGTATGCATTTAGCAGAGACGTGTTTTAAGTTCCTGTAACAGCAGGTTTGCAATCGGCGTGAATGTCTGGTATTTTCTCCAGATCACATACATTTCCGCTTGCGGAACCCCTGACAGTGGTATAAAAGTAAGGTCGCTTTCTTCACCCGTATTGACCAGCTTGTCCAGAACAACAGCATAGCCCATCCCGGCCCTGACCATAACAGAACCGTTGAATACAAGATTATATGTTGCAACGATATTCATATCCTTTGCGGCAGCTCCAAGCCACCTGGGAGATTCCTGGTCGATCCACTGTCTGGAACAGATCAAAGGCAGCTTGTCCAGCTCGGAAGCTGCGAATGAGCTTTTTCCCGCAAGCGGATCGTCTTTCCGCATCAGGATTCCCCATGTATCCTTCATAGGAAGTTCCAGATAATTATATTTTGAAAGATCTACATAGCTCATGACTATGGCAAAATCCAGCAGTCCTTTATCGAGCCGTTCACAGACATCAGAGAGGTTTCCGCTGTAAATGTTGCATCTGATCCTCGGATAGTTTTTCTGCAGCGTATGTACCGCTTCTGCAAACAGGGACATAGCTTCGGACTCTGGTGCGCCAACGAAGATATCTCCGCTGTTTGTTTCTTCAAGGGATTTGAATTCGGCTTCTGTTTTATCCACCAGTGAAAGAATATCTTCCGCACGGTCACGCAGCAGCATCCCCGCCTCTGTGAGCCTGATACTGTAGTTGGACCGGATGAACAGTTTAGCGCCAAGTTCGTTCTCCAGTTCCTTCAGCTGCTTTGACATGGTCGGCTGCGAGATAAAGAGCCGTTCTGCAGCCCTTGTCATATTTCCCTCTCTTGCTGTTTCCAGAAAATACCTCAGTACACGTATCTCCATCTGCTGACCTCATACGATCCGGGACCCTGCCCCATTTTTACAAGTTATTCTATAAAAGAATATCTAAAAATTCAACATGGATATTGGACATTTCTGAAGAAAAACGATATACTTTTAAAAATCCACAGGGCAGAACTCCTGGATACGATCCATGAATACCAGAAGGCACTGGACAGCCTGGATTACCTTCTGTTCCAGACTGAGAAAACAAAGAAAGCAGGTGTATCTCTATGACAAAACAACGGATGGCCAGGATGGCACTGGTGCTGGGCCTCATTTTTTCACTTTCCGCATGCAGTTCTGCCCGGGCGGCATCCGGTCCGCAGACCGGCCCCGGCACGCAGACAGCGGAAACGGCCGCAAAAACAGCAGATACAGAGATGACCAGCCCGGCAGGCACAACGGAAGAGGTACAGAAAACCATGCTGCAGATGAAGATCGGAGAAACTAAGGTCAGTGTCAGCTGGGAGGATAACGATTCCGTGGCAGCGCTGAAGGAGCTGTGCAAGGATGCGCCGCTTACCATTCAGATGTCCATGTACGGCGGCTTTGAACAGGTAGGTTCCATTGGTACCAGGCTCCCTTCGAATGACACACAGACGACCACTTCTGCCGGAGACATTGTCCTGTACTCATCCAATCAGATCGTTGTATTTTATGGTTCAAATTCCTGGGCGTATACGAAACTCGGGCACATTACCGATCAGGATGTGGCCGGAATGGCCAGTCTCCTCAGTAACGGAAATGTGACGATCACGATCAGCAGCAGATGATGCAAGAATAATCAAATATTAGGAGGGATTAAAAATGCAGGCAAAAATGCTGGATGGAAAAGTAGCGATCGTATCAGGCGCAAGCTACGGCATGGGATATTCCATGGCAGAGCTGTTCGCAAAAGAAGGCGCTAAAGTCGTCATGACCGCCAGGGGACAGGAAAAGCTGGACGCAGCGGTGCAGCAGATCCGCGACCAGGGTTATGACGTCACCGGTGTCGTGGCAGACAATAAGAAACTCGATGATGTGAAGAAAGTCATTCAGACAGCACTGGACGTATACGGGGATCTGGATATCGTCATCAACAATGCGGCCATCGGCGAACAGAAGATGATCGATGAAACGGATGACGAATGGCTGGAGCATGTATACCAGACCAATGTGTTCGGACCGTTCCGCTTTATCCGGGAAGCACTGAAGATCTTCCTTCCGAAAAACGAAGGCTGCATCATCAATATCTCTTCCGTAAACGGTGACCGTCCCTTCTGCGGCGCGTCTTATACATCTTCCAAGGGCGCGATCAATACGCTGACTAAAAACGTTGCCATGCGGCTGATCGATACAAATATTCGAATCAATGCTGTCGCTCCCGGCGCAACAGTAACGCCCGCACATCTGGCCAACAAGGCCGGCGAGCAGCCCGGCGGCGCGAAGATGCTGGAATACAGCAAGCACTTTGTGTACTTCCCCGGACCGGAATGTGATCCCATGGATCAGGCGAATGCGTGCCTGTTCCTGGCTTCTGATATGGGAAAACATGTAAAGGGCCAGGTTATCCAGGTCTGCAACGGGGCGTTTCTTTGATGTGAAATGAACGGATGCAGGAAATCAGGTCCTATATGGCCATGAGTAACTGATACCAGAAAGGAAAAGCATATGAATTTCACTCCTGAAAAGAAACTGGGCTTCGGCCTGATGAGACTGCCCCAGAATTCGGCAGACGCTGCGGATATCGATTTGGAACAGGTAAAGCAGATGGTGGATCTTTTCCTGGAAAAAGGCTTCACCTACTTTGATACCGCCTGGATGTACAACGGTTTCGCCAGCGAAAATGCAGTAAAAGAAGTGCTGACATCCCGCCATCCGAGAGGGTCTTTTACTCTGGCGACCAAGCTCCATGCCGGGTTCGTGCACTCATTTGAGGACCGGGACAAGGTATTTACCGCACAGCTGGAAAAGACCGGGGCCGGGTATTTTGACTATTACCTGTTGCACGGCATCGAGGCCGGCATGCTTCCGACTTATGAAAAATATGACTGCTTCTCCTGGCTGCTTGGTAAAAAGGCAGAAGGGCTGGTAAAGCACGCCGGCTTCTCCTTCCATGACCAGCCTGAGCTTCTGGATCGGATTCTTACAGAGCATCCGGAGATGGAATTTGTGCAGCTGCAGATCAACTATCTGGACTGGGAAAGTGAATGGGTAAAGAGCCGCGCCTGCTATGAAGTCTGCGTAAAGCACAAAAAACCCGTCATCGTCATGGAACCGGTAAAAGGCGGAACCCTGGCAAAGGTGCCGGAAGACGCAGAGAAACTGTTCGCTTCCGAAGATCCTTCCATGTCCGTTCCCAGCTGGGCGATCCGCTTTGCCGCATCCCTTCCCAATGTGATGGTGGTGCTGTCCGGTATGAGTTCTCTTGATCAGATGAAGGACAATCTGAGCTTCATGTCAGACTTTACGCCGCTTACGGACGAAGAAAAAGATGTCTGCTTCCATGTGGCGAAAATCATCAACAGCCGGATCACGGTACCCTGCACGGCATGCCATTACTGTACGGAAGGCTGTCCCATGAACATCGCCATCCCTGAGTATTTCTCCCTGTACAATGAGGATATGCGGGAAAATCTTGAAGAAAAAGGCTGGACGATCAATTTTACGAACTACGAGCTTCTTTCCGAAAAGAGAGGCAAAGCGAAAGACTGTATTGCCTGCGGTCAGTGCGAAAACGTATGTCCGCAGCATTTGACAATTATTGATTTTCTGAAAGACGTCTCCGCGCATTTTGACCGGTAAGGGAATCGCCTGATGGAACAGCCTTAAGAGAGTGTTGAAATCCTGATTTTATGAGGGTTTTGGCACTCTTTTGTTTTATGTTCAGAGATGGATATCCTGAGTGAATGCTGAGTGAATAAAGAGCGCAGATTGACTGATTATACCGGCTGGCGTATGCTTAAACAAAGTAACAGAGATAACAGACAGCGGAGAAGCTGAAAACCGTGATCCGTCATCCGATTCGGAGAAAGGAGTAACTGTGGCGACAAGTAACAAAAGACTGCTAAAGCAACAACGCGTTGCTTGTTTTAGCATCATCAGGCCTTCATAATAAAAACAAATAATCGCCGGAGGAATCATCTATGGAGACAAAGGATATTTTACGACAGCTTCGCGAAAAGAATAATCTGACACAGGATCAGATGGCTGAGCGCGTTATGGTCACCCGTCAGGCAGTAAGCCGCTGGGAAACCGGTGAAACGCAGCCGAATACGGATACCCTGAAGATCCTGTCAAAGGAATTCAATGTGTCGATCAATACGCTGCTTGGTTCTCCCAGGCAGCTCGTCTGCCAGTGCTGCGGCATGCCGCTCGAAGATTCGATCATTGGCAGAAATCAGGATGGCTCCCTTAATGAAGATTATTGCCAGTGGTGCTATGCCGACGGCACATACACCTACAGTGATATGGATGACCTGATCAGGGTGTGTGTTCCTAACATGGTGAAGCAGGGTTTTTCCGAGGACCAGGCACGGGCGTATATGAAACAGATACTGCCCACACTGGATTACTGGAAAAGGTTTGAGGAGCTCAGTGATAACGGGCAGTTTGAAACATTCAAAAAACAGCTGATCAAAGAGGTCAATGAACTGCATATAGATGGGATGCCCAGAGTGGAAGCATTGAATGCCCTTGTGGGAAAATATGTTAATCTGGAGTACAGGCTGCCAAACGGCATGAAGACTAGGTTCCTTGATGACCAGACAACCTATCTTGGAAATCAGCTGGAATCGGAGATTAGGGAAGGTCTTTGCTTTGGCATTCTTGCAAATATGGACTTCATTCTGATCTGCACTTACGAAAAGGACGGAGAGAATCCGGAACTGATCTTATACAAGAAGAGATAGGACTGCTGAGTGAATGATTGAATGAAAAAGAAGTGTTGGAATCCTTATTTTATATGGGTTCTGGCACTTTTTGTTTTAGGTTCAGAGATGGATAGCCTGAGTGAATGCTGAGTGAAATAAGAGTCCGGATTGACTGAAAATGCCGGCTGTCGTATGCTTAAATTATGAAGAGTACAGAACAATATGCTGCGTCAGCGACAAATCGGAGTTTGTCGCGCAAAGTTGTTTTTTGCAGGAGCTGCAGATATGATTTATGAAGAGCTGAAGCAGATCATAAGATCAGTTTTACAACAAGGCTTAAGTGGTCAGCAATTGATGGAAGTATTAATAGCAAATGTCAATCCAACAGAAATATATGCATCGGATGATATGCTTGTTACGGATTCTTATTTTTCTCTTTTGCATTTTGCGACTGGAGAAGAAATGGTCACGGATACTGAATGGAAATACTTACTGGATTGTCTGAATGGCAACAAGATATATAGTCTTGATGAGAAATTAAAAATGACCGATGAGAATAGCATCGGAGGATCGGTTTGACAGATCGGAATTTGTCGCGCAAACCGGATTTGCAGGAGGTATAGCGATGTGGTTTTGGTTGGCACTCGGTTCAGCAGTCTTTGCCGCACTGACATCAATACTGGCAAAAGTAGGAATTGAAGGAGTTGGATCCAATCTTGCCACGGCTATTCGCACCATGATTGTAGTTATAATGGCATGGGGGATGGTATTTATTACGCATCAGCAGGGTGGTATCAGGTCGATCAGTCAGAAGAGTTGGATTTTCCTGATCTTGTCCGGCCTGGCAACGGGAGCTTCATGGCTATGCTATTACAA
>Ga0256407_10000890_pt1 | contig 67329 bp, 61 predicted proteins | sample RumenRJG_04DNA_FD_193489 | JGI IMG/M metagenome (GOLD analysis project Ga0256407, IMG submission 193489) | Bovine rumen microbial communities from Lethbridge, Alberta, Canada - RJG_04 | ecosystem: Host-associated > Mammals > Digestive system > Stomach > Rumen | place: Canada: Alberta... | reverse complement strand
CACGAATCTGACCTCTTTTAGAGGTTGCCGGTAATGTGCTTGCGATGCCCGCCTTTTAGGTGTGCAAGTATTATGGCCCTTATAGGGCCGATATCAAACCACCACTTGAAGTGGTGGTCATGACTTAAAGAATTGCAGTTGTTTGTTTCACAAAGAAAAAACTATGTGCGGTCTGCAATGTATGTAAAAAATACTGTCGTAATTGTTTTTTCAATTCCGGGAATTACTGCGGATATAACCGCAGGTGTAAGAGAGGGAACAGAGGCTTGCCTTTATTATGCAAGACAGTATGGCGCAGTGCCTTCTTGCCAGAAATGCGGTAATGTCGTTGAAACAGATATCTATGCTATTGAAAATGATGTTTCGGCACTTTGCTTCAACTGCTTTTCCGGTGACCACAGTAAAATGGCCGAGAAAACCTACAAGGAACAGAATACTGTTGAAAATGTTCCGCTTGGTATAATCGGTGCGATTCTGGGCGGTCTGACAGGTGCGATAATGTGGATATTATTTTCGCTTATCGGAAGGATCGTATTTGTGGCAGGTGCTCTGAGCTGTATCGCAGGATATTTCGGATATAAGCTCCTCGGAAAAAAGATGTCCAAAAAAGGTCTTGTTATATCACTTGTTGTTGCATTTGTTATTCTTATTGCAGGAATGTATTTTTCGTTTGCATTGAGGGTGTATAATGTACATAATAAGAGTGTTGACGAATGGAACTCAAGCTACGCTGAATTTTACAATGAAGCACCTGTTCCGAAAATAAGCTTCAGTGAAGCATTCGGACTTGTACCGGAATATTTCTCTGATAATATTGGTGTTATAATCCATGATTATGCTTTTGGCGTTGTTATATACATATGCATGGCAGTGATATGCGTTTTACAGTATTCAAGGGAGAACAAGCTGAAAAGCAGGGCAGTGAGACTTATGTGAATGTGTTTCTTCAAAGGATGTGATAAGTATGACGGAGGGCGAGTTTCAGGAGTGCATGATAATTCTGGGTTACAGGTACAATGAAAAGACCGGAACAGCATTCAACAGCTTCGAGGGATTTCGTAATCTGATAATGTTTGTCGAAAAAGAAAACAGATATGTGCTTTATCTTGACTGTTCATATAAAGGAATACAGGAGCTTGAAAGTGTAAATCAAAAGCTGAAGGAATTTCATAGTGAGCATAAGAATTATATTCTTAAAGCTGAATATAAAAAACGCAGGATAAATATTGTTTTGAAAATGACAATAGATTCTGACATAGATAAGGATGAACTTAAAGCACTTGTGCATTTTATGACGGAGCTTTGCAAGAGCGGAGAACTCGTTCCGGTGTGCAGGGTATGTGCAAGGGACAGAAAAACAGGACTTTATGTTGTCGGTAAAGAAGTAATGCCGATATGTGAAGCGTGTGTCGGTAGAAAACGCCGGCTTTATGAAAAGCGTAAGAATGTTTTTCTGAATAAGACACAGAATATGCCGGGAGGTATAGCAGGGGCACTTTTCGGCGCATTTCTTGGTTCGGCAATATATGTGCTTTTGTACCAGCTTATCCCCATGTACGGTGTGGGAAGTCTGGTAATATCCGTACTTTCATTTTTGGGATTTATTGCAGCCGGTATAAGAGCGACAAAGAAAAGTGCAGTTATATGTATTATAATATCGTGTGCTGTGTTTTTGGCGGCAGAGTATGCTGCACTTGTATTCAATTCTGCGATATCAATAGAACATCTCGGCGGAGGCATAGCAATATCGGAGGCTGTTGATATCACTAATTTCAGTTTGCGTGATAAGGGCTATCTGTTGTCGATACTGCCCGAAATAAGTATAGGAATTACTCTTATAATGCTTTCAGGTCTTGTTTATCTTATCAAAAGAGCCAAGACAAGGCCTACCAAGATATCAAAGAATATATTATAAAAACTTCAGGGGCATCGGATAAACGATGCCCCTGAAGTTCACCTTCATATTTTTTATTTAAGAAAGAAGTCTTGTAAGCATAATTGAAAAGCAACTATATATTGTGGTCTGTCTTATACTATATACATAATTATAGCTTAAAATCAGATTATTGTCAAGTGGTATAAATAGCATGATAATGCTTTTAATAGGAAAAGAGTCCGATACCTGTAACGCAGGCTCGGACACTAAACTCTAAATAAGGGGAATTAAGGAGGGTGGAACATGATACTCAAACGGTGCGGCTCCGTGTAACTGAGTATGTATATATTATAATACATATGCGCCTTTTAATTGTTAAAAAGCTGTTAATAACTTTTAAAGTTTTATGGGACATATTATTTCAGGATTGTATCAGAGCCACAGCAATAACAAAGAAAAAACTCAAAAAAACAAAAAGTCAGACTGTTGCTAAAAACGGAACAGATACTTGATTTAAAGGGGCTTATGGTGTATAATAGAGTAAAATATTATCGAAAGAGGTAAGAAAGATGTATAATGATCTGATGGATACAATAGGCTTTATCGGAAAGTATGACAGTGCTGTTTCCGATGCTATGAAGGACGAGCTTAAAAGACAGCAGAGGAATATTGAACTTATTGCTTCGGAGAATATAGTATCTCCTGCGGTAATGGCAGCTATGGGCAGCGTACTTACAAATAAGTATGCTGAGGGATATCCGGGAAAAAGATATTACGGCGGATGTCAGTATGTTGACGTTGTAGAGGATATAGCAATAAAGCGTGCATGTGAGCTTTTCGGTGCAGAGTTTGCTAATGTACAGCCTCATTCCGGCGCACAGGCAAATACAGCCGTTTATTTTGCTATGCTTGAACCCGGTGATACAGTAATGGGTATGACACTCTCAGAAGGCGGTCATCTTACTCACGGTTCACCTGTTAATATTTCCGGTAAATATTTCAACTTTGTATCCTATGGCGTGGATCCCGTAACACATGTTATAGATTATGATAAGGTATATGAGCTTGCTATGCAGAATAAACCAAAGATGATAGTCTGCGGTGCAAGTGCATATCCCAGAATAATAGATTTCAAGCGCTTCAGAGAAATAGCAGATGCATGCGGCGCATATCTCATGGTAGATATGGCTCATATCGCAGGACTTGTTGCAGCAGGCGTACATCCCAATCCTGTACCGTATGCACATTTTGTAACAACTACCACACATAAGACACTCAGAGGTCCGAGAGGCGGTATGATACTTTGCAGCGAGGAATACGCAAAGGCTATCAATAAGGCTGTATTCCCCGGTACACAGGGCGGACCGCTTATGCACGTTATAGCTGCAAAGGCTGTATGTCTCGGCGAGGCTCTCAAGCCTGAGTTCAAGACATACGGAGAAAATATAGTAAAGAATGCAAAGGCTCTTTCTGAAGGTCTTCTCAAGAGAGGCTGCAAGCTCGTTTCAGGCGGTACAGATAACCATGTTATGCTGCTTGACCTTACAGAAAGTGAAGTAACAGGTAAGGAACTTGAGCGCCGTCTTGATGAAGTACAGATAACAGCTAACAAGAATACAGTACCTAACGAAAAGAGAAGTCCTTTCGTAACAAGCGGTGTTCGTCTCGGTACACCTGCCGTAACAACAAGAGGCTTTGGCGTTGAGGAAATGGATAAGATCGCTGAGTACATAACTCTTGCACTTAATGATTTTGATGCAAATGCAGACAAAATAAGAGCAGGCGTAAATGAGATCTGCGACAAATTCCCGCTCTATTCTTAATTTATCTTAAATGCATTTAAAGAAGTAACTGCTTTATCGGAGATAAGGCAGTTACTTCTTTTTTATTTGCTGTTGTGTCTGATAAGCTCGATTATCAGACGTGCAGCAGCTTATATTTTATAGCAATTCACATATTATATCAAGAAATTTGTTCATTAATTACCGCCGGTTGTTGTCCGGCGGCTCTTTTTTGTAGAAAAATCGGCTGTTATTTACTTTTGATACTATATTTGTAGCATTTTTCCTTATAGTACTTGATTTTGCATAATATAATGTTTATTATATTAAGTAAGGGAAAATTTGTTTATGCTTTCAGTTGGTGTGGTATAAAAAAACAAAATTTATGTAAAGAATAATTCATAGTTATATTTGATTAAGTATAATTGCCAACAAATAAAAGAAAGGTATATAATGACGAATTTTTATTCCCTGAGTTGACATTCTTGTAATAAGTGATAGAATATCTTAAAAGAAATCTGCAAGCGGCGGCAGATGGATTTATGGGGAGGTTGGAGCTATGGAAAAGCTCGGAGCTTTTGATATGAAGAAAAAATGTAAAAAAGGTTTTACTCTTGTAGAACTGGTTGTTGTTATTGCTGTATTGGGGATTATTGCGGCTATAGCGACACCGTTTGTAATGAATCTTATACATGACGCGGCAGTTACAGCAGAAAAATCGGATGCATCATCACTGAATCAGGCTTGCAGGGAATATTATTCGGCGATCATTTCCGGAGTTGTAAATAATGTTTCAACACACAATTCTACTCAGGGAGGACTTCCCGATCCTAATTCCGGAAGCTTTTCAAAGCTTACCGCTGCAAGAGCTGCAACACCTATATATGCCTGTGAATATGCCGGACTGCATGATATAAAGAGCAAGATCGGAGCTGCCGACAGTCCGTATGTGTATGATGCTGACGGCAATATATTTGCATCCTATGACAGAACGGATCTTACAAACAAGGTAACGTCATCACTTACTTTTCAGACTTTATACAATATATAAATGCTGCAAACAGTCCCGGAACGGAGAATATACTTCGTTCCGTTTTTTTTGTTTAGTATTTCTTGTCATTCCGAACGCAGTGAGGAATCTTTTAAAGATCCTTCGCTTACGCTCAGGATGACAAGAATAATTTACTTTTCGGAGAATTGTTGAAATATCGTGGTATGTATTTTATAAAAAAATATTCTTTATAATCAAATGATAATAAAAAATAAACAGATATGAACTAAATGTTAACGAAAACGAAGCTTGTTCATAATTGGCGGATATACAAATAGAACAAAAAATCATTAACTGTTAATGCAATACTGCTAAAAACACGCTTATATTGGCAGATTTGGCGACAAACAACGGTAAAAATACACAAAAAAGCAGGTTTGTATTTTACAGTTATTTTTCAAAAAAAATAAAAAAAAGTATTGACAAATTATTAATAAAGAGTTAATATATATACAACAAATGAACACGGTGCTCCACCCTTCAGGGCGACGGTTCATTAAAAAAATATTTTTAAGAAAGAGGTAATCTATCATGACTCTCCAGCAAAAACTGCTCGCTAAGAAGAGCAAAAAAGGTTTCACACTCGTTGAACTCGTTGTTGTTATCGCTATCCTCGGTATCCTTGCAGCTATAGCAATTCCTGCAGTTATCGGTATCATCAACAGCGCACAGGCTTCACAGCGTAAGTCAGACGCAGCTTCTATCGATACAGCTTGCAACGACTTCTATGCTGGCGTTGTTTCAGGTGTTATCAATGAGCAGAACAAGGGCGGAAAGGTAACAGCTACTCTTCCTAATGCAACCGATGGCGCAACAGCAAGAAAGACAGGCGCTCTCGCTCTTACAGCTGCCGATGCTATCAAGTACAGCGGTCTTGACAGCCTTATTGGTAAGGGTACAGACTTCGGTTATGCAGACGGTCACGTTTACTCAACAGACGATTCAGCTCATACAGTTACAGCTTTTGATGCTAACTTCACAGCTACATTCACAACAATGGGCTTCAACTGATATCTTAGCGATCAGTACATAACCAAACTTAACAAAAGACTCGGAGATCTTCTCCGAGTCTTTTTCGTTGTGTAAAATAACCAAAAGGCATTTTTGCCCATTTTGCATAAATCCGCATTTAACGGTGCATTTGCATAAATGAATGCTTTTAAATTTTAACATATGCACAAAAAGCGCCGTTTTTTAAAAAAATGTCAGATTTATATTGAAATATGGTTTTTTTTGTGATAAAATAACAAAAAGAATATTATAACTGTCAGTATGCTTGTGTGTTTTACGCATGATGTACGGGTTTGATATTTATTTGTAGTAATAATACATAAAAATTTTTAAGAGTGTGGTGTGTTTATGAAAACGGTAGCAACTGTAATGCAGTTAACACGAGGACTCCTTATTCTTACTCCCGCTGAGTATGATAAGGCAGAAGGCGGTCTTTCACTCAACAAGAAAAGATCGGGAGGTATGCCTACTAATTTCGGTATCCCTCAGATATTCGAGCTGAATGATTCTCTCAAGGATCATCCTTATGAAAAAACGGATGAGCTTGCAGCATTTGTTAAACGCTGTGCCGAAAGCGTAAGCATGGAGCTTGGCGACATCTTCTTCTGTATAGAGGATGAAGATATACTTATAACCAAAGAGTATAAGCATGCTCAGGGCAATAAGGATAAGCTTCTTCTTACATATGCAAGAGTTGAGGCAGAAGCAGTACTTCATCAGGATGTTGATAAGTACACTATCCTTAACTTTGAGTATGGTCAGCAGTACGGCAAAGCTAACAAATCAGAGGATGTTTCGGCTTCTCTTTTTGCAATGAATACCGGTACTCTTACCGATATCCGTGCAAACTTTACTCAGGCAGGTCTTAAAATAGTAAAGGTTTCTCCGCCTATCGCAGGTATGCTCCATACCTCAAAGGTTGACCTTAACTCCGCAACAAGAGCTATTGCTGTTATAAGCATGGACTTCGCAGCAACCCGTCTCGTTGTTCTTCATAACGGCGCACCTGTATTCCAGCAGTCATTCTCCGGTATCCTTGAGGATATCGCAGAACTCCTTATGCTTGAATTCGGTATAAGCAAGCTCGGCGCTATAGAACTTATCCGTCAGGAAGGTCTTGGCGTATGTAATAAATGCAACAACGCAACAATAAGAAAACAGACAATGACAATGCTCGACAATGCTATAGGTGAGCTTGTCAGAAACCTCAGAATGGTCATCTCAACAATGCGTCTTGATATTGACCAGATAGTTCTTTGTGATGTTCTTGCAAGTATCCCGAATATAGCAGCATATTGCCGTAAGCAGGGACTTACCGCTCCTATGGAAAATGTTCTTAATATTTTTGCAAGCGGCGGAGTACGTCCTACAGTCGCACAGTCTGCATCATCAAAGGGCTTTGATCCTGTATCATTCATAACATTCAATGGCTTGCTCACAATGCCTCTTGCAGATGCTAACCTCCTGCAGGGTGAATCCAATATCCTCTCTGCTATTTCTAAAGACGGTAAATCTACTGTAGGTAACCTTATAGCAGGTGTTATAGGCGTTGCGGCAGCAGTATGGATAATCGGTATAAGCGGCTGGTGGGTAGCTCTTGAAGTACAGAAAAACAACGATGCAAGCGCTTTGAATAACCCTGAATTTAAAAAGGCTGAACAGCTTATAAATGATGAGGCTACATGGAAGAGCAGAAAAGATAACCTCGCTAAAGACCTTGAAACTCTTCCTCAGACACTTCATAAGACTTCTGTTACTATCGGACATGCTTATGATGAGGTTATCAAAAAGTCACAGGGCTTTAGTGAATTCAAACTCAAGAATGAGTCTACAAATAAAGACTTTAATTCGGTTGTAAATATGACATTTATAACTGCTACATATGATGACCTTATTGATTTAAGAAAGGATGTTACTGATTCCGGCTATTTCAGCCTTGGTGAGGCTGTAAGCTCCAGCCGTGTTGAAAAAACATCAGGCGGCACAACAACAGCTACATATTATAAGAATAAGGGTTCGTTTATAGTTACAGAAGAAGGCGCTAAGGAATCCGCTCTTACAGCTGAAGAACTCGCTGCAAGAGAAGCTCTTGCAAACAATAAGGCTAAAGAAAAAGAAGAAGGCAAAACAAATAATAATACTAACAAAAACAATAATCAGACAAGCCAGACAAGTGTACCTGATTTCGACAAGAAAACAGAAATTCCTTCCGATGCAAAGGTAGATAATGCTCTTGTTGGTAAATGGAAGTTTGAGCAGGATGGTCTGAGTATGACGTATGAATTCAAGAATGATGGAACAGGTGTTTCAACAGCATTTGGACAGACAATGGACTTCAAGTACGGCACAAAAGACGGCAAGATCTATGCTAACAGCGAAACTGTAAAAACCGGTGATATGACATCGAGAATAGATGGAGTAATGGATTATACAGTAAGCGGTGATACTCTCAAGATGACTATGAACGGTCAGACCGTTGATTTTAAAAAGCAGTGATCCGAACCGATACTATACTGACGGAGGTTAACAGTAATGGATAAGAAGCAATTAAAAATACCTACTTACTTTCTGGTAATAATAGCTGTACTTATACTTAGTATCATATTTATATTCGTTGTACAGGTACCATTTTCACAGAAGCTTGATACATACAACAGAGATCATGCCTCTGTAACATCCCAGATAAGCAAATATAATGACTACCTTAACAGAGCTAATGAGGTATCTACCAAAAATGCTGAGATGAAAGCAGAATATGAGGCAAACAGCCGTAAGCTTTTCTCAAATGCTAATATGTCACCTGATGATATCAGAGATGCACTTACAACATTTAACTATGAACTTGTATCTCTCGATATATCAGAAGGTGTAGTAGATCCGAAGGGCAGATCAGCAGTTGCAGGTGAACCGCTTTATCTTACAAACGTAAAATATAAGTTTGTGGGTACAGAGGATAATATCCGTTCAACACTTGATTATCTCGAAACACAGTCCGAGGGTGCATATTTCATTAATGATATGAGTATAACACTTCCGAAAGCAGCCGGCAGCAATGATGAAACCGTAAAAACATTCAATCCTACATTGAAGTATGAAGCAAATATCAACATGAGTCTCTATTACTTCAATAATAAGGTTGCACCTGTTAAGAAGGCTTCATCATCCAGCGCATCTTCAAAATAATAAAAGCTAAAGGATAAGACCTTATGCAGCCACTTAGTTATTTACAGACAACAGGCGGCATTATCTGGACAGCCGCCTGTGTCCTGCTTGGCTTTGTATTGACATGGGCAGCTTTTTATATAATAAACAAGATACCGGCAGCGTGGCTTTGTGATTATAACGAAACACCCTCCGAGGAATTGTTGAGCGGCAAACGTGTCAATTATAAATCAGCAGGTATAATATTATCCTTCGTTTCGGCAGCCTGTCTTGTATTTTGCAGACTGCAGTTCAATAAAGGATTTGATATTTATTTTATAGTATTATCTTTGATAATAATGCTCGCACTGATGATAGCAGTATGCGATATAAAGTATACTATTATCCCCGATCAGTTTACTGTCGCTATCGGTGTACTTGGACTTATTATCAGTGTTTATGACCTCGTGAGAGGCTTTGGCATACTCCATACAGCTTGGTGGTCACCAATTGCGGGTGCTGCCCTCGGAGCAGGTACTATGATGTTTATAGATTTTATCGGTATGATAATCTATAAAAAGGATGGTATGGGTTTCGGTGACGTAAAGCTTTTTGCAGCTATCGGTATAATAACCGGTTTTCCCGGTACTTTGTATGCATTTGCATTATCTCTCGTTACAGCGTCCCTTTGCTTTGCTGTTATAATAATAGCATTTCATATAAAGGGCAGAGGCTCTGATGAGGATGAAAATTCAGAAGATAAAGCAGAGAATATTCAGGATGAAAAACCGGACAGAGTGACTGACGAAAAAGCTGATGAGCCAGCCGAAGAAACGGATGAAGTATCCGATAATGAAGAAGCCGAAGAGGATGTTGAAGAAGAAATGTACGATAAGGGCGGGCAGTATCTCGCGTTCGGACCGTACATTGCAATATCTGTTATTTGCTATATAGTATTTTACGATTTTATACATCATATAGTAAATCTTTATATCGGTCTTTTCTGATTCAATAAAAGGAGCTGAAATCATGAAAGCAGGCAACTTAAAAATCGGACAGATCCTTATTAATTCAGGTGATATCACAGAGGAACAGCTTGATGAAGTCCTCCGTAAACAAAAGGAATCCGGCAACAAAAAACGTATCGCTGACCTTTTGATCGAGGATAAGATAGTTACCGAGCAGCAGGTTTGCAAGGCGCTTGAAAAACAGCTCTTTATGCCGTATGTGGATCTTGATACTATACAGATACCCGAAGAGCTCGCAGGCGCTGTACCTGAAGAGCTTGCTCAGAAAAATATGGTCGTCCCCATAGAACAGGACGGACGTTTCCTGACAGTAGCAATAGGCGATCCGCTCAACTATAACGGTCTGAAGGATCTTTCCATAGCTACAAAGATGAAAATAGTTCCGGTAATAGCCGAGCCGTCAAAAATAGCAGGAAAACTTCGTGAAATGTACGCAGCTCAGAAGGCTATTGACGATGCTAAGGAATTCCTTGAATCAAAGGGCGGCAGTAAAACAAAGGCTCAGCAGGAAGCTGAAGCGGCTGCAGCGGATGCAAATGCAAACGATCAGCCTATCATACGTTTCGTAAATGCCATGATCGAAGAAGCAATTTTCTCAAAGTGCTCCGATATTCATATCGAGCCTATGGAAAAATGCCTCAGAATACGTTTCCGTATCGATGGTAAACTTCAGATATATATGGAAACAAGCCCTGAGCTTATCCCCTCTGTAACATCACGTATCAAGTTCATAGGCAATATGAACATCGCAGAAAAACGTATACCTCAGGATGGTCGTATCAATTACCGTGTAGGAGGTAAGGATATCGACTTCCGTATTTCAGTTCTCCCCAGCGTTTATGGTGAGAAGATAGTTATGCGTATTACGACTTCTCTCGGAATGGAGCTTAAAAAGGAAAATATCGGCTTCCTCCCTGAGAATCTTGAAAAATTCAATCATCTTGTAAAAAGTAACCGTGGTATTATACTCGTTACCGGTGCTACAGGTTCAGGTAAATCAACAACCCTTTATACAGCTCTTAATGAGGTTAAAAGTGAAGATATCAATATCATCACGGTTGAGGACCCTGTCGAAATGCTCCAGACAGGTATAACACAGGTACAGACAAATGAAAAAGCAGGTCTTACCTTTGCGGCAGCACTTAGAAGTATTCTTCGTCAGGACCCCGATATTATAATGATCGGTGAGATCCGAGACGGTGAAACAGCAGGTATCGCAGTTCAGGCTGCTATCACAGGTCACTTGGTTCTTTCAACACTCCATACCTATGATGCCCCCAGCTCCGTTGCCCGTCTTGTAGATATGGGTATCGAGCCTTACATGGTATCTTCCGCACTTTTGGGAATTATCGCTCAGAAACTTGCAAGACGTCTTTGCGTTGACTGTAAGGAAGCATATTCTCCCGATATAAATGAGCGTATGGCTCTTAAACTCGATCCGAATGAGGAAATAACCCTCTATCGTAAGTGCGGATGTGAAAAGTGTAATAAGAAAGGCTATAAGGGACGTATCGCTGTGCATGAGATAATGATGCTTACCACTACTCTTAAACGAGCTATTACCGAGGGTAAGAGTACAGATGAAGTACGTGAGCTTGCTATAAAAGAAGGTATGATACCAATGAAAGAGAATGTCAGAATAGACGTTCTTAAAGGCCTTACTTCTTTTGAAGAGTATATTGATATGACTATCAATAATGATTAAAGTATAAAACTAAATTAACAATGAATGGGGTAGATTTTTGTGGATTTTTACAGTCTTGTAAAAGAAGCCGTAACAAAGGGTGCATCCGACGTTCATATCGCATCCGGTAACCGTCCTGCATACCGTCTTCATGGTAATGTATTCTTTGTTAATGAGCCTGCACTTAATGAAGCAGAAGTAACAGCTATCATCAAAGCAGTACTCAATAAATCAAGGTTTGAAACCTTCCTTCAGACAGGTGAGGCCGATGCCGCAGTTGAGATAGGTGAATGCGGACGTTTCAGAGCCAATGCTTTCAGACAGCGTAACGGTACAGCTCTTGTACTTCGTGTTATTAACAGCGTTGTTCCTGAATTGTCAACACTTAACCTTCCTAACTCTATCAGAAAAACACTCGACCTTAATTCTGGTCTTGTTCTTATGTGCGGCCCTACAGGTTCGGGTAAGTCAACAACACTTGCTGCTCTTATCAATGAGATAAATAAGTTCAAGAGCAGACACATAATTACTATCGAGGACCCTGTTGAGTTCCTCCATACACCTAAACATTGTATCATAAACCAGAGAGAAATCGGTCTTGACAGCCGTTCATATCCTATGGCTCTTCGTGCAGCAATGCGTGAGGACCCGGATATAATCCTCGTCGGAGAGATGCGTGACCGTGAATCTATTCAGATCGCACTTACCGCAACTGAAACAGGTCACTTGGTTTTCTCTACAGTTCATACAGAGGGTGCTGCAAAGACTATCGACCGTCTTGTTGATATATTCCCGCCGGATCAGCAGCAGCAGATCAGAGTACAGCTTTCAACATCTCTTAAGGCTGTTATTTCACAGAGACTTCTTCCCCGTGCAACAGGCGGACGTATCGCAGCATTTGAGATAATGTTTGTTACAACTGCTATCAGTAACCTTATTCGTGAGAATAAGATAGCTAATATCCAGCAGTCCATCCAGCTCGGTCAGCAGTATGGTATGATAACCATGAGCAAGAGTATCGACAACCTCCTTGCACAAGGTCTTATCACAGAACAGATCGCTAAGGCTTGGAACTTTGATATTGGTGATACTGACGCAAGAAGATAAGGGAGTGAACAGTATTGAAGTATAAATATTTGGCGATGAACGCCAGAAACCAGAAAAAAGAGGGTGCGATTGAAGCCGCAAATCAGGCTGAAGCTATCAATATCCTTCGTGCTAAAGGTCTTGTAGTTCAGAATCTTACAGAACTTGGCAGCAAAAGTGATGAACCTACAAGTATATGGGATATGGATCTCGGCGGCGATATCCATACAAGAAAAATCAAGCCTAAAAAGCTGCTTATGGTATTCAGCCAGCTTGGTATGATGATGAAGGCCGGTATTAACCTCTCTCTTTCAATGCAGATCATGATAGACTCCGAAAAGGATGTTTCCATGAGAAAGATACTCAGAGAGATAAACGAAAACCTTTACAGTGGTTTTACTCTCTCTCAGACTATGAAAAACTTTGCAGGTTTCCCGCCTATATATATAAGTATAGTTGAAGCCGGTGAAGCAAACGGTCGTCTTGATGATGCTTTTGAACAGTGTGCTTTGATCGTTAAAAAGGATATGGCACTTTCATCAAAAATCAGAGGCGCACTTGGTTATCCTATATTCCTTATTGTTCTCGTAATCGCAGTTGTTATCATACTTACAGTATTCGTTCTTCCGACCTTTAAGGACGTTTATTCAAGTTTCGGCGCAGAACTGCCGGGACTTACACAGGCATTGATGTCATTCTCAGACTTCCTTATCGGTTACTGGTGGCTCGTTATAGTTGTTACATTGGGTATAGTTTTCGGCTTGAGAGCTTTGAAAAAGGCAAATGCAGACTTCAATATGCTTTGGGCGAAGGGCATGCTGAAAATACCGCTTGTTGGTCCTATCATCCGCCAGAGCTCACTTGCACGTTTCTGCCGTCTTATGTCAACACTTACAGATGCAGGTATCCCGATACATAAGGCTATGGGACTCGCAAGAGATGTTGTTCCTAACGTATATGTACGTGAGAACGTACAGGCTGTACTTGATGATGTACAGATCGGTGTTACTATCCATGATGCTATGTCTAAGCACACAGTATTTGATCCTATTCTTGTTTCAATGATCCGAGTTGGTGAGGAATCCGGTATGCTTGGTGATTCTCTTACCAAAATGGCTGATCTTTTTGAAACACAGACAGATGAATCCACACAGAGACTTACAGACGCTATGACACCTATTATGACCGTTGTTATCGGTGTAGTTGTTGGTACACTCGTTGTTTCCATGATCCTTCCGATGTTCGGTATGTACGATGTTGTTGCTTCCAGTACCGATGCAGCAAAACAAGCAGGCGTGGGTTAAGACAAAACATAATAATATGCAAAAAACGGCGGATACGAAATACACTCGTATCCGCTGTTTTATATTGTACGCAAAAAAATTATTCAGAGCTATTTACAAAATTCTAAAATACAGTATAATATATATTGTAAGTAATGATACTATGATGAAAGGGAGAAGGAAAATGAAAAAAACCGGACTTATAATCACGGAAACAATTTTTTCAATAATTCTGGTAGCCTCTGTTGCGGCAGTCGTTGTGCTTGCAATAGACATTAAAACCGATAAATTCGGTATAGATAAGTTTGATCCGTTTGTACCGTCAGCTTCGCAAAGCGAAAAAAATAAGGACGACGAAAAAGAGCAGGAAAGCTCCGCTGAGGAATCGTCTGAGCCTGAAAGCTCGGTTGAGGAGAAAAAGGATGACGGAGTAAAAACCGTTGAGCTTGTTCCCGAACCTGAAAAGCTTGACTCACAGCCGGCTGAGCTTATAGAAAAGCTTGAACATAATAATTTTATGTTCGAGGATATACAGGGCGATAAGCTCATACTTATAGATACAAACGGCACAGACCATATAACAAAGGCAAAAGTATACTGTTATCAGAAAGCTGAGAACGGCAAGTGGTGGAATGTTGCCGGCGAGGGAAAAGTACTTTCCGATAATGCATTTATAGGTGCTGAAGGCTCATACTTCGATGTCGAGGCAGGTTCAAAGAAAACTCCCGGCGGTATAATGACAGCAGGAGAGGGCTTCTATACAGACTATAAGCCTGAAACTACATATCCGATGTTTGAGATAACAGACAATACATACTGGGTAACAGATCCCGAGTCAAAATTCTATAATCAGAAAGTCGAGGGTACGGAAGAAAAAGACTGGAACACTGCCGACCACATGGCAGACTCAAAGGAGCTTTACAAATACGGTCTTGTTATAAACTACAATACTGAATCACCCGACAAAACAAAGGGGGCAGGCATATTCCTGCACTGCGGTTCGGAAGCAACCTCCGGAAGTGTGGCAGTTCCCGACAGTATAATGAAAACTATACTTCAATGGATAGATAAAGACAGTAAAGTGTCTGTGTATATAACGGTATGATATGGAAACTATAATAAATATTATTTTTTATATAGCAAGTGGTGTTTCGGTGCTTGCACTTGTATTTGTCGGACTTGGTGAGATAAAATTCAGCGGCAGAAAATTTGTATGGTATCATTACGTGCCGGCATTTTTCATAAACGCCGTACTTGGTACAACCGTACCATATCTTGTTATAAACGGTGTTATAAGTATTTCTGTAGGAGAAAATGCTCCGCTGTATGCAATGCTTATAATACTGTGGCTTGCGGTGCTTATCGTCTCGAATGTTACGTTTTGTTTTCTGTACCGCAATAATGATGATTTCAGCGGCTCATTCTATGCCTGTGTATCATTTACGGGAATTTTTGTTGCGGCATTCTGGCTCGTAAAGCTTATCGGGCTGTTTATATGACAAAAGAAGCACACTGTTTCATAAGGTAAACAGTGTGCTTTTATTAAAGGCTCCCTCTGTGAGGGAGCTGTCAGCTATGCTGACTGAGGGAGTTATAACTTAGGGTTAGTATGAAATCAGCGAAGCGGAAAAAGAACTATAAACTTTCTTTTTACATTAAACTCTCAGCGTAAGCACCTAAAAAAGGTGGATTGTAAATTTATTTTCCAATTAAGAATTATGCCTTATGGGAAAGTTTGTGAAAAACTCCCTCCGGCACTTCGTGCCACCTCCCTCAATGAGGGCGGCTTGATAATTATTAGATTACTGCAAGGAATGTCATGAACATAAGCTTGATGTCATAAAAGAAACTGAACTTGTTCAGATATTCTAAGTTATAAGCCATTTTCTGCGGCAGGACAACATTTACATAGGTATCGTCAGCGTTTTCGGAATCGCTGAGAAGTTTTTCCTCGTCCTTGAATTTTATGCTCGCAAGCGAGGTTATTCCGGCAGGCATAAGTAGTGTTGCATACATCTCATCTGTGTAGCGGTCAACATATCTTTGTACTTCGGGGCGTGTGCCGACAAAGCTCATGTCGCCCTTTAAAACATTGAAAAGCTGCGGCAGCTCGTCAAGACGGCACTTTCTCAGAAATTTTCCTGCGCCTGTTACACGGCTGTCATTGCTGACTGTTACCTGAGTGCCGATTTTTTCGGCATCTGATACCATAGTACGAAACTTTATGATATTGAACACTCTGCCGTATTTTGTTACTCTTTTCTGCTTGAAGAATACTTTTCCCTTTGAATCGCATTTTATCCAGACTGCTATTATAATCATGAACGGCATGACGATTATCAGTATTATCAGTCCGACTATTATATCGAATATGCGTTTGAGCACGATACTTCCGGTCTTATGACAGAGCATATCATAATACGGCTTTACTTTTTCGTTCTGCATTTCTTCGGGCAGAGCTTCCCACTTTTTCATAAAAACACCCTTACTCTTTCTTTACGGGTTTTACTTTTACATGCTTGCTTTCGGTCTTTTCGGGAGCGGCATTTTCTTTTTCTGCAAGTGATTTGTTTAGCTGCTCCTTTGCTACTGCTAACATGAGTTTTATTCTGTTTTCCTGATTTACTCTCGGTGCGCCAGGGTCATAGTCTATTGCAACTATATTTGCACGATCGTCCTGCTCTTTTATTTTTCTTATCATGCCTTTGCCGTTTATGTGGTTCGGCAGACAGCCGAAAGGCTGTGTACAAACGATATTTTCAAAGCCGCATTCAACAAGTTCAAGCATTTCACCTGTCAGCAGCCAGCCTTCGCCCATTTTACTGCCGTAGCCCACAACGCCCTTTACAAGAGATTTTGTGTGCTGATATGTGGTTATAGGACGGAAGCCGTATTTGAGCTGACTTTTTATTACGAGTGATTCAAGCTCGGTAAGATAGTCCATAAGCTTTTTTACAATGATGTATTTTGCTTTGCTGCCGCCGTAAAGCTTGTAGTCTTCAAGACGGTTATCGACTTTGAACATCGCAAATCCGAGTATGCCCGGAACATTGACCTCACAACCCTGATCGTAAAGGAACTTTTCGAGGTCGTTGTTTCCGAGAGCGGAGTATTTTACATATATCTCTCCGACGATACCTACTTTTACCTTTGGTGTACGTTTTACTTTTATTTCGGAAAAGTCTTTTGCTATATAGTCAAGGTTTTCGGCTATTTCCTTTCTTGTAAAGCCGTTGCCGCTTGCGAGTATATCAGTAAGCTTTGCGATCCACTTTTCGACAAGAGCGGCACTGTCACCCTTGTTTATCTCATATGGCTTTATCTGGTTGTCAAGATTCATTATAAGATCGCCGTAAAGACCGCCGGCAGCTATTCTTCTGAGCATGGGGATAGTGAGCTTGAAACCGCTGTTCTTTTCAAGACCTGACATGTTCAGGGATATTACAGGAACCTGTTCAAAACCTGATTTGACAAGAGCCTTTCTCAGAAGATGTATATAGTTTGATGCACGGCAGCCGCCGCCTGTCTGTGTTATCATAAGAGCCGTTTTGTTTACGTCATACTTTCCGCTCTGGAGTGCGTGTATAAGCTGACCTATTGCCAGTATAGCAGGATAACATGTATCGTTATGTACATATTTCAAGCCGACCTGTGCTATTTCGGGGCCTTCCGTTTCAAGAAGTACGGCTTTGTAGCCGTAATGGAGAAATACATTCTTGATTATGGTAAAATGTATCTTTGCCATCATGGGAAGAAGGATAGTATATTCCTTTTTCATTTCCTTTGTAAAAAGGAGTCGTCCGGTTTTATCATATACAAGCTTTGCCATTTTTATACCTCCCGAAATTTTATGCGTTCCGGCTTTCCATTGTAGCTAAAAGACTTCTGAGCCTTATCTTTACAGCACCGAGATTTGTTATCTCGTCTATTTTTATCTGAGTGTATATACGTCCGTTTCTTTCGAGTATCGCACGGACTTCATCTGTTGTTATAGCGTCAACACCGCAGCCGAATGAAACGAGCTGTACAAGGTTCATGTTTTCATGGCGGCTGACATATTCCGCAGCGGCATACATGCGTGAATGGTAAGTCCACTGGTTGAGAACGCCTGTGTTTACTCTTTTCTCGTAGCGGCTGACAACGTCCTCCGAAACTATTGCAACATCAAAACTTGTTATAAGCTTGTCGATACCGTGATTTATTTCGGGATCGGCATGATAGGGACGGCCTGCAAGAACGATAATATTCTTGCCTTCTTTTACTGCCTTGTCAATTATCTCATCACCGAAAGCATGTATTTTTCCGAGATATTCTTCATAAGCTTTGTATGCTGCCTTTGAAGCGTCCTTTACTTCTTTGAGTGATATATTACCATAGTACTTCTGAAGCTCGGCACACATCTTTTTCGGAAAATCTTTCGGACGGTGTATGCCTGCAAATTCATGGAAGAATTTTATGTTTGATATCTCCTTGACATTTGCGTGTATTACTTCGGGATAATATGCTACAACAGGACAGTTATAGTGGTTATCACCAAGATGTTCGTCAAAATTGTATGACATGCAGGGGTAGAATATATTGTCAATTCCGTTATCGAGCAGCCACTGTATATGACCGTGTATAAGCTTTGCAGGGAAGCAGACGGTATCTGACGGGATAGTCTGCTGACCGTGAAGATAGAGCTTTCTGTTTGAAAAGGGAGAAACAACGACCTCAAAGCCTAATTTTGTAAGGAATGTGTGCCAGAAGGGGAGAAGCTCAAACATATTAAGTCCGAGCGGAATACCTATTCTGCCACGCTTGCCCTTTTTGGGTTCGTATTCCTTGAGGAGTTTAAGTTTATACTGATATATATTAAGACTGTCATCGGGGGATTTTTTCGTAACAGGACGCTCACATCGGTTTCCGGCTATGAATTTACGTCCGTCACTGAAAGTATTGACTGTAAGGCGGCAGTTGTTGCTGCATCCGCCGCAGTTTACGGAGCGTATTTCATGCTTGAATTCATTAAGCTGTTTTTTGTCGAGTATGGCGGATTTTTCCGCCTTGCATTTTTCCTTTGCATATAAAGCCGCACCGTATGCACCCATAAGACCGGATATTTCGGGACGAATAACGTTTGTACCCATTTCCTGCTCGAATGCACGGAGTACGGCATCATTGAGGAAAGTACCGCCCTGTACTACAATTTTCTTTCCGAGTTCGGATGGACTTGCAACACGGATAACTTTATAGAGTGCGTTCTTTACGACACTGAGGCACAGACCTGATGAAATATCCTCGATTGTTGCACCGTCTTTCTGAGCCTGCTTTACGGACGAATTCATAAATACGGTACATCTTGAACCGAGATCGACAGGCTGTTTTGCAAGCAGACCAAGTTCTGCAAACTGTTCTGAGGTATAGCCGAGAGCGTTTGCGAAAGTCTGTAAGAAAGAGCCGCAGCCCGAAGAACATGCTTCGTTGAGGAATATGTTATCTATAACACCGTTGCGTATCTTGAAGCATTTTATATCCTGACCGCCGATATCTATTATAAATTCAACATCAGGCATAAAGCTTTTAGCGGCTGTGAGGTGGGCGATAGTTTCAACAACTCCTATGTCAACATTGAATGCATTCTTGATTATTTCCTCGCCGTAGCCTGTTACGGCTGAGCCGGCTATTTTTATATCGGGGTTTATATCATAAATGTTTTTAAGGAAGCCCTTGACTATCGGTACAGGGTTTCCGCTGTTTGACATATATTCTGAATAGAGAAGTGTACCGTCCTTTGCAGCTGCAACACCCTTTACTGTTGTAGAGCCTGCGTCTATGCCTATGTATACTTCACCGTTATAGCCTTTAAGTTCACCCTTTTTGACTGTGGCGGAAGCGTGTCTTTTGCGGAACTCATCAAGTTCCTGCTGATTTCTGAAAAGCGGCTTGTTGAATGCGAAGTTGCCCGAACCTCTGTAGGATGACACCTTTTCTATAACTTTATCGAGGTCAACCGTCTTTTCGGCACAAAGTGCAGCACCCATTGAAACGTAATAAAGGGAATTTTCCGGACAAAGACCTTTTGTTTTGAGTACCTTGTCAAAGCCGAGTCTTAACTGCGGGATAAAGGTGAGAGGGCCGCCGAGATATACGACATTTCCTTTAATTTCTCTGCCCTGTGCAAGACCTGCTATTGTCTGATTTACAACAGCCATGAATATACTTTCGGCAATATCTGTTTTTTTCGCACCCTGATTAAGAAGCGGCTGTATATCCGTCTTAGCGAAAACGCCGCAGCGAGAGGCAATAGTATAAGTCTTTTCGTGCTGTTTTGCAAGACCGTCAAGTTCCTCGACGGGAACATTGAGAAGTGTTGCCATCTGGTCTATAAAAGCACCTGTGCCGCCTGCACATGAACCGTTCATACGCACTTCCATACCACCGGAGAGGAACAGTATTTTTGCATCCTCGCCGCCCAGCTCTATTACAACATCGGTATCGGGTATGAATGTATTTGCTGCGGCTCTTGTTGCATATACCTCCTGTATAAAGTCAATACCGCAGGCATCTGCAATACCCATTCCTGCCGAACCTGACATAGCTACAAGTGCATTGTCGGCCTGCGGAAGCTCTTTCCTTACCTTGCTGAGAAGCTCGGATATCTTGCTTGTTATCTGAGAATAATGTCTTTCGTAGGTTTTATATAATACCTTGTTATCCTCGTCCAGTGCGACACATTTTACGGTTGTTGAACCGATATCAAGACCTATCTTTATCATTCGCTTAGCCTCACTTTTCATTTAATTAAAATTCCCTTTTATCTTACTTAATTATACTCATTATTCGGTTTTAATGGTTCTTTAAAAGAATTATAAAATTGAAACAACATTATAAGTGCAGGAATTTTTTTACATACTGAAAATACAGCTTTTACGAAAGCACTATTGACAAAAAGGCTGTATAGAAGTAATATGAAAGTAAATAAAATTACGGATGGGGGATGTACATGGGTAAGAAGTTTTTTGCAGCGGCAGTTATATGTATGGCTATGCTGATGCTTTGCAGCTGTAACGGCAATAACAGTAAGACTGCATCGGAGGTATCAAAAGTGTCCGGCACAAGTGCGGCTGTATCAGAGAGTTCAGCGAAGTCCGAAAGCTCAGTAAAATCCGAAAGTTCGGTAAAATCCGAAAACTCGGTAAAGTCCGAAAGTTCGGTAAAATCCGAAAACTCGGTAAAATCCGAAAACTCGGTAAAGTCCGAAAGTTCGGTAAAATCCGAAAACTCGGAAAAATCTGAAAGTTCGGTTGAATCTGAAAGCTCGGTAAAATCTGAAAGCTCAGCCGAAACAGAACGTTCCGAAGAACAGTCTGAAAGCTCAGATGAAAGCCATGAAGGCTTTACAGAACAGGAGCTTGCAGATATGGAGGAAACCGATAAGCGTATATCAGATCTTACAAAAAGCGATGAGTTTCAACAGGCTGATGTATCAGCAAGAATGGAGCTTGCACAGGCACTCCTTACAGAGCTTGCAGAAGAAGGTCTTGTTAAAGAAGGTTCTGTATATGCCGGCGGCGATACAGTAAGCTTTCAGTACAGCTGCGGTGTTCTTGGCGGTGTGATGTGCAGGGAATTTGATCCGATGATGAACTGACTTATATTAAACGGCATATCCGTATATCATAAGACAGCGGATATGCCGTTAATTTTTGCCGTAAAAAACAATGCATAATCAACGGACTTCATGTCTGTCAATTATGCATTATGAATTACGAATTATGAATTGGTGTTTGTGTTGATGAGTTCACGGGCTTTCTGTGCAGCTTCTGCCTCGTCGGGACCGTCACATTCAAGAACGATCTCACTGCCGCACTTTATGCAGGCAGTCATTATGTTTAAGATGCTTTTTGCGTCTATCCTTGAACCGTTGAAGATTATGGTGACATTGCACTGGAATTTACCCATTTCACTTGCAAAAACTGCTGCCGGACGCATGTGAAGACCGATAGGATCGGTGATAGTCAGATTCTGAGATATCATTTTTATAACCTTCCTTTTATCATTCTTTTGCTTAAAGCATACATATAATATTATACACATTAATGAACGAAAATCAAGTAAATAATTTTGATTTTATATTGCAATAATTTGTAAAAAGGTATAAAATAGTTTCAGGACAGTATAATGTTTTTTTACATTTATTGCCTGTATTGGAAAAGCCGCTGAAAGTACAGGATATTCAACTAAGGGGTTTTTGAATATTGCTGCGTACAGCGGCTTGCCTTATACAAACCATAAATGGATAATACGGAGGGAAAAATATGGCTGAATTAAAGTTTGAAAAAATAAGCGGAGATGATGTAATATTCAAGAATCAGGAGTATATTTCAGATTCGCTTGTTTTTAATGCTATAGAGTCTGCAAGAAATGATGACAGCTACAACATATATACAGACCATAAGTATGTTATTATCTCTACACCCAAAAATGGTGCAAGGGTATGGATATGGACGGCATCCGCTATAAAAAGCGATACTTCAAAGCTTGTTGATATATGCAGATTTCTTCGTGATTGCAATATCCCGAAGGTCGAGATATATGTAAAGCCTGAGGTTTCGGGCAATCTTTCGGACCTTTATGCGATAACCTCGCTTGAGCTTGACTATGTTGTAAAGGACGAGCTTTCTCTTGCTGTATTTACATACAAGGGAGATAAAAAGCCCGATGTTGATGAAGAGGATATAATATGTATAGACAAGAATGATCCCGAGCATGTAAGGCTTGTAAGAGAATTCTATGAAAAATGCTGTGATGAGTTCCGCTGGCATGATAAACTCGACAGAAAGATAAAGGAATATCTTGATACCGAGCTTTATGCATATGTCAAAGACGGAGTTATGCTTGCAAATGCAGTTATAGGCAGCCACACTGATGAATATACAAGAATAAAGTCAGTTGCAGTCCTCAAGGATGAACGCAGAAAAGGCATAGGCTACAAAATGTGCGGTTTCATTGTAAATAAGATACTCGAAACGCAGAAAACGCCTATACTTTATGCACATGTAGGAAATGCGGCGGCTGTGGCACTATGGAACAAGGCAGGCTTTAAAATGCGTGATAAGCTTTGTTTACTTAAAATAGCCGATAACAACTGATATACTGACAGGCAGAACAGCAGATATGATATTTTTATGATATCGTATCTGCTATAATATTATCCATAAATAATATCAAGGAGTGATCAAAATGACAGAGAAAGAAAAAATGCTTTCGGGAGAGCTTTACAATCCGTCTGATCCGGAGCTTAAAAAAGAGGCTGTGCGTTCAAGACGTTTAGTAAGTCTTTACAACAACACCGCGGCCGAGCAGAAAGAGTACAGGACGGAGATACTTAAACAGCTTTTGGGCAGTACAGGAAATAAGATAACCATAGAGCCGCCGTTCCACTGTGACTACGGCAGTAATATATATATCGGGGAGCGTTTCTATGCCAATTTTGACTGCATAATCCTTGATGTTGCCGAGGTATATATCGGTAAGAATTGTCTTTTTGGACCGAGGGTATGCATATATACTCCCACACATCCCATAGATGCTGATGTGCGCAATACCGGACTTGAACATGGCGAGGCTGTCAGCATAGGCGATAATGTATGGATAGGCGGAAATGTTGTTATCAATCCGGGTGTGACTATAGGCAATAATGTGGTTATCGGTTCGGGTTCGGTAGTTACTAAAGATATTCCCGATAATGTTATAGCCGTAGGGAATCCGTGCAGAGTAAAACGCACCATAACTGACGAGGACAAGAGAATATGGCAGGCAAAGCTTGAGGAATATTACAAAACGTGAGTCCGAAAGCCTTTCTCACTGCGTTCGGAATGACAAGCAAAGTGTGTTTATTGTTATTTTTCCGCTTCGCTGATTTTATCCTGAACGCAGGTTATAACTCCCTCAGTCAGCATAGCTGACAGCTCCCTCAATGAGGGAGCCTTTGATAAACAGCCATGACAGGCTCACCGTGAAGCTGTCATGGCTGTTTTGCGTTATATAAGGGTTTTGATAAGTGCTTCTGCTGCTACAGCGTCGGCTTTTCCCCGACTGTTTTTCATTACAAAGCCTACTATTGCTTTGATAGCCTTTTCTTTACCGTTTTTGTAGTCGTTGACTGCATTCGGGTTTGCTTCTACTGCCTGACGGCAAAGCTCAGTGAGTGCATTATCGTCAAGACCTGCCATATCGCTTTCTGAGATAAGCTCATTCGGCTTTTTGCCTGTTTCGAGCATCTTGTCAAGCGTTGATTTTGCAAGGTTCATGCGTATCTTTCCGCTGTCGATAAGCTTTATAAGTTCATTAAGGCTCTCCGCACTTACTTTGATGTCGAACGCTTCTTTTTCGGCTTCATTTTCTACTGTGCGGAATATCTGACCTATTATGAAGTTTGCGGCTGTTTTGGCTGTTTTTGTACCTTCTGCGGCTTTCTCAAAGTATTCCGCTACACGTCTGTATTTTACAAGCAGCTGTGCATCCTTTTCGGGAAGTCCGAGTTCATTTATATATCTTTCGAGCTTTTTTGAAGGAAGTTCGGGAAGTGCGGCAGCTATTTCGTCAACACGGTTTTTCGGTACGTTTATTGTAACAAGATCGGGATCACGGAAATAACGGTAATCGTTAGCATCCTCTTTACCTCTCATGCTTGATGTTGTGTTTGTAACGTCATCGTAGCGGAGAGTTTCCTGTACGACCTTTTCACCGCTCTCTATAAGATCAACCTGTCTGTTGAATTCATACTCCATAGCCTTTGCGATAAAGTTTATAGAGTTCATGTTCTTTATCTCTGTTCTTGTGCCGAGCTTTTCGCTGCCGACAGGACGTACAGATATATTAACGTCACAGCGCATTGAGCCTTCCTGCATTTTGCAGTCAGAAACGCCGATATAACGCATTATAAGCTGGAGTTTTTCAACGTATTCACGAGCTTCATCTACTGAACGTATATCAGGCTCGGAAACTATCTCTATAAGCGGAACACCGCCCCGGTTATAGTCTACCATTGTACTTCCACGGCTGTGTACTAACTTTCCGGCATCTTCTTCAATGTGTATTCTGAGTATGCGGATTTTTCTGCCGTTTGAAAGCTCTATATAGCCGTGATTGCAGAGCGGCATGTCGAACTGTGATATCTGGTAAGCCTTCGGCAGATCTGGATAGCAGTAATTTTTTCTGTCCATCTTGGATATCTCTGCTATCTCACAGTTTGTTGCAAGACCTGCTTTTATGGCGTATTCAACAACTCTTTTGTTGAGCTTCGGAAGTGTGCCGGGAAGTCCTATGCATACAGGACAGCAGTGAGTGTTGGGTTCACCGCCGAACTGAGTTGTGCATGAGCAGAATATTTTTGTATTTGTAGAAAGCTCTACATGTGTTTCAAAGCCTGCGACTAATTCGTATTTCATAGTTTTTCGTCCTTTCCTGCACTTCCGTTCAGAGCTTTACGCCGAAATCGGCAGCTCTGAATATATCGGCGGCATTTTCGTACTGCCATGCGGCATTGAGTATTTTAGACTCCTCAAAGGTGTTTCCGATAAGCTGCATACCTATCGGCATACCCTTGTCATTATAGCCGCAGGGTACGGATATACCCGGCAGACCTGCTATATTTACGGGTACTGTGCAAATATCGGTGAGATATGTTTCTATCGGATCGCTTGCTGCATGACCGTTTTCAAAGGCTGTCATCGGAACTGTCGGTGCGAGTATAACGTCACATACCTTGAATGCGTTTTTGAATGCGTTTACTATTGTACCTCTGAGGTTCTGAGCCTTTTTGTAGTATGCGTCATAATAACCCGAACTGAGAACGTATGTTCCGAGAAGTATTCTTTTCTTTACTTCATCACCGAAGCCTGTACTTCTTGTTTTCTTTATCATGTCATTTACATCGCTGTAGCTGCCTGCTTTATAGCCGTAGCGTATGCCGTCATAACGTCCGAGATTAGAGGATGCTTCCGCACAGGCAAGGATATAATAAACGGGGAGAGCGTATTTGAGAGCAGGGAGGTCGAAATAAACTATCTCTGCGCCGAGTGATCTGTAAATATCGGCGGCTGTTTCAACAGCTTTTCTTACATCATCACGCACGCCGTCAAGATATTCTCTTGCGATACCTATTTTCATACCCTTTATGTCATTTCTGAGAGTGTCGCATACGGGAGTGCCTTTTCTGCCCTGTGAGGTGGAATCCATAGTGTCGTATTCGGAAACGGCATCAAAAACTATAGCGGCATCTTCAACGCTTGTTGTGATAGGGCCTATCTGGTCAAAGCTTGATGCATAGGCGATAAGTCCGTAACGTGAAACAGCGCCGTATGTCGGTTTGAGTCCGACTATACCGCAGAAGCTTGCCGGCTGGCGTATAGATCCGCCTGTATCCGAGCCAAGACCGTAAACTGCTATATTTCCGCCGACTGCCGACGCAACACCGCCTGAGCTGCCGCCGGCAACATGGTTTATGTTATGGGGATTTTTTGCACCGCCGAAATATGATGTTTCGCATGATGAACCCATAGCAAATTCATCCATGTTTGTTTTTCCTAAAAGTACGGCATTCTGAGCCTTGAGTATTTTCCATACTGTAGCGTCGTATATCGGAACATAGTCCTCGAGTATTTTTGAACAGCATGTTGTGCGTATGCCGTCGGTTGAGATATTGTCCTTGAGTGTCATTGGTATGCCTTCAAGAAGACCTATATCCTTTCCCTGAGCTATTTTTTCATCGACCTTATCGGCTGTTTTAAGTGCCTCGTCGGGAGTTGCCGTAACATAAGCGTTAAGCTGAGTGTTATCCTTTTCTATAGCGTCAATATATGACTGTGTAAGCTCTCTGCATGATATTTCCTTTTTTTCGAGCATTGAGTGGAGCTTTACTATTTTGCTTTCTGTCATCTTCTTCACCTCTGCCTTTTATCACTTCATAATGTTCTTGACAAGGAAACAGCCTTCATCGCTGTCCTTTGCATTTGCAAGTATTTTTTCTCTGTCATAAGACGGTACTACCTCATCTTCACGAAGTACATTTGAAAGATTATTGATATTATCAAAATCCGTCCCCTCGTCAGATGCATTATTGATAGTATCGGCAAAGGCGATTATCTCGCCCATGTCCTTTGTAAGACCGTCTATCTCATCATCGGCTACAAAAAGCTTTGAGAGTATAGCGATCTTCATTATTTCTTCCTTTGTTACCATTATCCCGACCTCCATATTATTTTTATAAAGAATGTAAAATACATTATTCTCTATTCACTATTCACTGTATAAATAATGAATACGGAACAATGTACGGACTATTTTATATCGGCAGCCGGTCATACCGACTGCCGAATAAAATATTATCTGTTTATATCAGTTGCCTGCAAAGCCGCTTCCGAATGTGTCATCATCCTTTTTTATGCCGAAATCGGCAGATGAATCGTCATTTGCAAAACCGCTTCCGAATACGTCATCATCTTTCTTTATACCGAAATTGCTTTCGCCTGCGAAACCGCTGCCCGATGAACTGTCATCGGCTGAACTGTCGCCTGCAAAGCCGCTTCCGAAAGCATCATCGTCTTTCTTTATACCGAAATTGCTGTCGCCTGCGAAACCGCTGCCCGATGTGCTGTTATCGGCGGCATCATCACCGGCAAAACCGCTTCCGAAAGCATCATCATCTTTCTTTATACCGAAATTGCTGTCGCCTGCAAAACCGCTGCCTGAGTTTTTATCCGGCTTTGGAGTGGGTGACTTGGCTGGCTTTGATGTATTTTTCGGTGCAGGTTTTCTTTCCTTGACTACAGAGAACGGATCATCGCCCTTTTTGATAAGCTTTTCAAGTGCTTCATCCGTCTTATAATCATCGGCACTCATATTGAATGCATCCTCCGGACCTTTCTTTATGAGTGATTCAAGACTGCCGTGTTCTACCTTCTGATAATCAATAAGCTGTGCATCTCTTTCCGGCATAGCGGGCAAAGGTGCTTCCCTTTTGACCGGCAGGGGCTTTTCCGGAGCCGGAGCCGGTGCTGGCGGCGGAGGAGGATTATTTCTGTTGTTTTTTGCAGCTATTATCAGCACTATGATTATTCCGCCGACTAAAAGTACAGCGATAAGAACGGATATGAATATCCACATATTTCCGTTGTTATCTTCCTGGGATTCTTCGGAAACCTGACTTTCAACAGAGGATTCCGTGAATGCACTGCTCGGTTCTACATAATCTGTTCCTATAGCAAGCTTTACTGTATGGCTTTCCTTTTTGAATTTGTTGGATTCCGCTGTTGTACTTACCCAGTATCCGCCGGGTTCTGTTGCAGTATAAGTTCCTTTATATACGCCGTTGAAATCCCTTTCAAGAATGACCTCTGTTTTTTTGCCGCTCGGTGATGCCTGTATGATGGTCTTCATTTTTATGGTTTTAAGAAGATCCTCATCAAGTATAACGCCGTCCCTGTCATTCAGTGATGCTTCTATCGGTATAGTGTCACCGACATTTGCTATATTCTGTATAGTCTGCTTTACATATACGGAATAGAAATCAAGCTGTGTTACCTTACAGTTATCATTATTTGCCTGTTTAAGCGATATTATCCAGTTTCCGCTTCTTGGGTAGATAAGCTTCATCAGCGTGTAGGTTCCTGCGGAGGTTATATTTATTGCCTCGAACTCTCCGCCCGTACCCGTTATATGCTTATTGTTCGGCGTGACTGATATTTTACGTCCTTCCGGTGTGGTTATTACAGGCGCAAGCTGTTCGAGAGTAAATGAACTGCGTATTATTATGTTTACATAGAAAACACTGCTGTCCTTTACTTCGATGGTTACTTTACCGTCAACTATTTCCTTCGGGATACCGTCAAGCTTATATATATTACTGAATATATCTGATATTATGCCTGTCAGTTTATCCGAAGTACTTGTTTCATAGGTAGTGCCGCCTGTGGTTTTGGATATCTTTTCAAGCTCTTTTTTATCAAGTGTCTTGTCGTAGTTAAGACCTATGGAATAAACAGGAATGTTTTTTTCCTTCAGGGAATTGAGTGTTGTTTCCATTTCCTTCTGGGATTCCTGCATTGATCTTGCAGTACCTATAAGGTGAGTGTTACCGTCACTGAGGAGGATTATGACTTTTTTACGGTCCTTTGCGGCTGTTCTTTTGGCATCATGGATATTCATTGCCTTTGTAAGACCGAGGGATATATCCGTATCACCGTATGGGTCATACTGTATGCTCGATATCTTTTTTTTCATTGTTTCGAGATTGCTTTTGTTGCTTATATCGATTATGTTGCTGTAGTCCTTTATTTTTTCACTGTACACTACATAGCCGATACCGCATGTTTCATCACAAAGATCAACAAAAAGATTGAAAGCATCAAGTGCGACCTTATGGGGATCGGAATCGAGCATTGAGCCGCTGGAGTCGAGTACGAACACAACATCAAGGTTCATGTTTGCGTCCTGTTCGGTGTCTTTTATATCATCGTTATCCGCATGAACGACAATGACGGGAACAAAAAACATTACGGCTATTACAGCCGTTAACAATAGTGATAATAATCTTCTGGGTAAGCCTTTCATTTCACTACCTCCGTGCTTAGCCTGCACTTCAATTTAACGATCAGCGGATATTCATTATCTTATTTTTATGTGTACTTCACGGAGCTGCTGTTCCGTTACTTCGGTAGGCGAGCCTAAGAGAAGATCCTGAGCATTGCTGTTCATCGGGAAAGCTATTACTTCACGGATATTTTCTTCTTCGGCAAGGAGCATGAGCATTCTGTCAACGCCCGGAGCCATACCTGCATGAGGCGGTGCACCGTACTTGAATGCATTGTAAAGTGACTTGAACTTTGTTTTAAGCTCTTCCTCACTGTAGCCGGCTATCTCAAATGCCTTTACCATTATGTCAAGGTCGTGGTTTCTTACAGCACCTGATGAAAGCTCTACGCCGTTGCATACGATGTCATACTGATATGCGAGTACATCGGTAGGCTCTTTTTCAAGAAGTGCCTGCATTCCGCCCTGCGGCATTGAGAACGGGTTGTGTGTGAATATTACCTTTCCGGTTTCTTCATCAAGCTCATACATCGGGAAATCTGTTATGAAGCAAAGCTCAAAGCGGCTCTCGTCAATAAGTCCGAGTCTTTTTGCAACCTCTGTTCTTATCTGTCCGGCAAGCTTGGGAGCAATATCCTTGCTGTCAGCTATGAAGTAGATAACGTCGCCGGCTTTTGAACCGTTTATTTCGATAAGCTTTTCTCTGTCGCCTTCCTTGAGGAACTTGTCTATCGGGCCGTCAAATGTCATGTCGTCACGAACCTTGACATAGCCGAGACCTTTCATTCCTATGGAGAGAGCGAACTCTTCCATGTTCTTGAACCATTTCTTTGACTGTGCAGCGGCTGCCGGAACATTTATGCTGCGTACAGTTTTCTTTCTGAACGGTGCGAAGTCTGTTTCCTCGAACATCGGGCTGATATCCTTGATAAGAAGCGGGTTTCTGAGGTCAGGCTTGTCTGTGCCGTATGTTATCATAGCCTCTGCGAAAGGTATTCTTCTGAAAGGCGGCTTTGATACCTCTTTATCTGAGAATTTTTTGAAGGTTTCATAGAGTATTTCTTCTGCGGCAGCAAAAACATCGTCCTGCTCTGCAAATGCCATTTCAAAATCAAGCTGATAGAACTCACCTGGTGAGCGGTCTGCTCTTGCGTCTTCATCACGGAAGCAGGGAGCTATCTGGAAATAGCGGTCAAAGCCCGATACCATAAGGAGCTGCTTGAATATCTGGGGAGCCTGCGGAAGTGCATAGAACATTCCCTTATGTTTTCTGCTGGGGATGAGATAATCTCTTGCGCCTTCGGGTGATGAGCATGAGAGGATAGGTGTCTGTATCTCAAGGAAGCCCATTTCTGTCATTTTGTTTCTGAGGAAGGATATGAGCTGTGAGCGCATTACTATATTGTTATGAACTTTTCTGTTTCTGAGGTCAAGGAAACGGTATTTAAGTCTTACGTCCTCTTTTACCTCGGTAGATGTCTGTATCTCAAACGGTAGATTCTGGGGTGCTTTGCCGAGTACGGTTATATCCTCTGAATGTATCTCGACAGTACCTGTAGCGATTTTGGGGTTTATGGTGTCCTCGTCACGCTTTGTTACGTTGCCGCTTACTGTAACCGTACATTCCTTGTTGATATTTTCAAGGAGTTTTTCATCGTGTACGACTACCTGTACAACGCCGTAATGGTCACGTATATCAAGGAACATTACTCCGCCGTGGTCACGGATATTTTCAACCCAGCCTGCGACACTTACGCTTTTTCCTATGTCATCTTCTCTGATCTCACCGCAGTAATGTGTGCGGTACTTGTTTTCTCTGAGCATTGTGTTCTTCCTTTCATGGGGCATTGTTCGCAAGCTTTGCCCCGATAAATTTTGAATGTATAAAAAATTCGGCTTTAACTGTATTATTATACCATTAAAGCCGAAATGTTTCAATATAAAATTAAACTTTTTAACGGCTGTACGCCTGTAAAACGGAGCAGACAGCCATGATCCGGCAAAAAGCGGCAGCTCATTTCAGCTTGTCCTTTTTGTTGTAGTAGTCAAAATCCGATGCATCAAGTTTTTTATCTTTGTTAAGATTATCATCGCTGTCCTTGAACATACCCGAACCTATAGTATAGCTATGGTTTGCATTTCTTATTCCTGAGATTATACCGATCACTATAACTATTACGAGAATTATTATAATATATATCCACTCAGGCATAGATATACCTCCTTTTCGGATATCAGTCGTAATCCTTGAAGTATGTCATCAGCTTCTTGAAAGATTCTGCTGCCATTTCATCTGTTGAATTATAATAAAGTATAAGGCTTGCTTCATCATCGGGATCACGGAGATTTTCGGGGATATTGAAATTGAGTGATGCAAGATATTTATCCCAGTTGGCAAGCTTCCATGTATCACGATCCGAATTTCTGTCGATCATACGCTGATGGCAGACTTCGGGGTCTGTTACTATCCATACTACTGTGAGCTTTGCACCTGATTCGGCAAGCTTTTCTCTCAGAGCCTTGATGTATTCATTGTCACGGATTTCTCTTGTAAACGGTGCATTGACCATTACAAGATTCTCATATTTAAGAGCCTCGAAAGCGAGGTCCATTATAACGTCATATTCATAATTACGTATTTCTTTCTCAAAGAACGCAGAGCTTCTGTTATATTCTTCGCCTGCAACAGCAAAGATCTGTTTTGACAGCGGTATAAGGGTATCCTTATCGAGATAAACCACATGCTTGAGCTCAGACGCAAACATTTTTGAAAGTCTGGTTTTTCCGCAGGCAGGAGGTGAAGTTACAAAAATAAGTCTCTTTTCCATGATTAAAAACTCCCTTTTTATATATGCTGTAACCCGCATAGAGCTGCGAGATCGATATTTTGGAACGCAGCCGCTGATATTTATATCAACGACCTGAACATTCGATATTATAATAACATATTTATTCCAAAAAATCTATATTTTTTTAAAATTTATACAGCCAAATTTGAAATTTGTAATTTATATATCATCACAATAAACTATATTGGTGATTGTGATATCAGGGCACCGGATAATTGTAAAATATATATCAAATTCCTTTTACAGATATTGAAAAAAATATATGGTGTGTGTTAAAATAATCATGGATATAATGTATTAGAAGCGGTGATGATTATGGCAAAGGATAACAAGACAAATGCTATGCGAAAGCTTGACAGCATGAAGATAGATTATAATGAGCATTATTATGATCCCGAAACGGTTAACGGTGTTGAGGTTGCAAATGTTCTTCATCAGGATGTAGAGAAGGTATTCAAAACACTTGTTACTGTCGGAAAATCGGGTGCACATTATGTATTCGCAGTGCCAGTAGCGGAGGAGCTTGATCTTAAAAAAGCGGCGGCTGTCGTAGGTGAAAAGTCAGTGGCTATGGTAAAATCAAAGGAGCTTTTGGGACTTACCGGATATATACACGGCGGCTGTTCGCCTATAGGAATGAAAAAGTTTTTCCGCACAACTCTGCATATTACGGCAAAGAATTTTGATAGAATATTTTTCAGCGGGGGAAAGGTCGGATTTCAGATAGAGATGTCTTCCGAAGATCTTAAAAAAGTAATACCCTTTGAATATGCGGACATAATTAAATAATTCATAATGCATAATTCATAATGCATAATTTCTGGCTTGAAAAATGAGGTGGTCGTTTGGAAATTTCCGCAAATGTGTATAAGGCACATAATGTACTCAGAGAAATAAATAATGTTGTACTTGGCAAACAGACGGAAACTGCCGAGATACTTACGGCTTTTTTAGCTGATGGTCATGTTCTGCTTGAAGATATACCCGGAGTCGGCAAAACAACGCTTGCAACAGCTTTTTCAAAGGCTATGGGACTTGAATGCAAGCGTGTACAGTTTACGCCTGATGTTATGCCGTCTGATCTTACGGGTTTTTCCGTTTACAGACGTGACAAGGAGCAGTTTGTCTATCAGGAGGGCAGTGTTTTCTGCAATCTTCTTCTTGCTGATGAGATAAACCGTACCTCGCCTAAAACACAGTCGGCTCTGCTTGAAGTAATGGAGGAGCGCAAGGTATCTGTCGAAGGTGTGACAAGAGAGGTTCCTGTGCCTTTTCTTGTAATAGCAACCCAGAACCCTTCCGGTACTGCCGGTACACAGCGCTTGCCTGAAGCTCAGATAGACAGATTTATGATAAATCTGTCTTTGGGATATCCCGATTATAAGAGCGAGCTTGAAATAGCAAAGACTGTCGGGCTGAAATCAAGAACAGACAATGTTTCGGCGGTAATTACAAAGGAAGAATTTCTTGAGATGCAGAAGGAAATACATGATATATATATAAAGGATGTCGTGTATGATTATCTTCTGAAGATCGTTACATCAACAAGAACACATCAGTATGTTGAAAGGGGTGCAAGCCCCCGTGCAACGATAGCACTTGTCAAATGTGCAAAGGCGTATGCGTGGCTTCATTGCAGGCATTATGTTGTCCCGTCGGATATAATTGCTCAGATGCCGTATATAATGAGCCACAGGATAGTTCTTAATACTGCCGCAAGGATGAGCAATGTCACAAAACAGCAGGTGATTGAGGAAATAGCCAAAACTACGCCTGCACCTTATATGGGAGCTTCAAAATGAAAAAGATAACCGCATTGCTTATACTGCTTATATTGTGGTATTTTTCGGGCATGTTCCGTCAGCCTGCCGTGATGTCACTTATACTTTGTGCGGTATTCGTTGTTGTGATACTTCTCGGTCTTGCCATATATCAGCTTTTCCATATAAATATATCTCTGCCGAAAGCAAAGATAATAACCTATAAGAATGTTGAGAACCGTATAGAATTCAATGTCGAGAACAAGAGTATTATACCCGTCAACCGTTTCAAGATAATATTCGTTACAGGATATACAGGTGTAAAAAAGCGTATAAGGAAAAAGTTCAGCGGTGCGGCACTCGGAAAAAATGAAAATAAGGATAATATATCCGAATTTTTTATGATACCGCCGTACTGCGGGCTTGTAGATATAGAACTGAAAAAAATAAAAGTCTATGATAATATGACTTTGTTTTCGGTATCAAAAAAGCTTGATGACCATGTTCAGATATTCGTTATGCCTGTACCAAAGCTTATGAATATATCAATGCCTGTTTTCGGCGGATATGACAATATGCCTATGACGGAGATGCTTTCGCATAAATCGGGAGATGACAACAGCGAGATAAGACAGGTGCGTGAATACCGCACAGGTGATCTTTACAGACATATACATCACAATTACAGCGCAAGGACGGATTCACTATGGACGAAGGAGTACCGCAAGGAAAACGATTTTGTTTTTGATATACTTGTCGATACATCACATGAAGGTGCTTTGCCGATAGAATATTCGGATGCTCTTTATGAAATAGTCTATTCGCTTGTATATACTCTTATACAGAATGAGATGCTGCTTAAAGTACACTGGTTTGAAAGGTCGCTGAAAGGTCTTAGATCATTTGAGGTGAACAATGAAAAGGATGCGCTTGAAATGATGGCGGCACTGTATTCCGCAGACAGTTCATGTACAAAACATGAATTTTACGGGGCAGCGTCTGTTCTGAAAAACGAATTTATGAAGATCAATACATCTCTTGAATGGTATTTCGGTGAAAAGGCAGTATATCGTTTTTCGGTACAGGATATTGAAAAACAGCTTGCCGGTCTTATATTCGACCTGAATGTATATTAACTGTATGTGATGGCAGGTGAGAAATATTAAAAAAATAGATATCAGGACAATTAAAAAATACAGAACAAAAAAGGAACGTATCGAGGAAGAAAAAAAGCGCAAGCTTATGGACAGATCACCGCTGCTTTTGATAATCTATATCATTGGTATGATAGGTATAGTATTATCTGTCAGTGAATCAGTACACATGTTTTCCGGTGCCGGTATTATGATAATAAGTATAGTGACTGTTGAAACGGCTTTGCTTTGGTATCTTTATTTTTATAATCAGCGTGGGTTTGTTATAGCATCCGTTTTTCTTATAGCTGTTTCGAGCGTCATAATTATTCCTCAGATATACAATATGTCAAGGTATATCAGCTATATCAGCGCACATATTGTTTCTGTAAGTGACTTCATAGGTATTGAAGTCGCAATAGCTATTATACTGCTTCTGGTTTATCTTTTGTTTGCGCTTGAATTTGTATTGAGAAACCATTCTGTAATGTTCCTCGTAGGAATAGCTATACTTGTTGCTGTGCCTTCTTCCGGTTATGAAGTAGGAATTTTTCCGCTTATAATGCTTGTTATATTTGAAACGGGTTTTTTTGTTCTGAATATGACGGACAAACGGCGGCTTAAATCCACTCTGATAATGCCGAAAAGAGCAAGGGCGGGTATGCTGAGTACTCTTATAACTATCGGAATACTTGTCGCTGCATTCGTGCCGGCATTTATTATCGAACAGGTAAATCAGGAAACTATGTTCCGTTCTGTATATCATGCTGACGGATATGTAAAGGATCTTATAGCAAAAATTACGGGTGGTGCTTTAGGTGATGTTTCCGGCGGTAAGATAAATCGTGGAAACCTTTATCAGACAGGGCAGACAATGCTTGAAGTAAAGTCTGATTTCATTCCTGAGGACAGGATATATCTTTATGATTACAGAGGCAGTGATTATTACGAAAGTGAATGGAGCTCTGCATTCTATGTAATAAACTATCAGTATGATACTTACAGCACGACTGTATATCAGGAGCCTTTTATGAATAAGCTGTCGGCTGAATGCTATAAAAATATGGGGGAATTTGAAAAGGACAAAAGTCCTTATGATTCAACTACGCAGTACTACAATTATATGGCGCTGACAACATTTACATCCGATCCTATATCTGAAATGTATTTCATGCTTGCGAATGATACGACCGTAAATACAAAAAGCTACAATATAATGGATCTTGATTACGGTCCGAGAATAACACTCAGAGAAGGCGAAGAATTCCTTATAAATTCTTCAGCTTCTAATCTGTCGATAAAACACGCCGATCAGTATTATGGAGAGTTACTTTATATCCCGTATTATTCTTCAAAAAGTAAGGGCAGGATATGGGGCGGAAATGATATAAGCCGTGATACCGGATATTCAAACAGGGTATTGAGCTGGTATGATGTAAGTATGCTGAACAGGTGGGAAGATCATAAATTTTATGAGAGCTTTGTTGATGCATACATGTCAAAAATAAAGCAGGAATATACAAAATATCCGAAGGAAAAGCTTTCAAGACTTGAAAGCTATTGCCATGAAACACCACTTACAGACCTCAATGAGATAACTACCTATATTCTTGTAACACTTCAGAATAAGGCAAAATATACAACAACGCCGGGGTCTGTGCCGTATAACAAGGATACTATAGATTACTTTTTGTTTGAGAACGGACAGGGCTACTGTGTCCATTTTGCATCAACAGCGGCACTGATGTACAGAATGTACGGCATACCGGCAAGGTATGTTTCAGGGTATGTACTGGAGCCGCAGTTATTTGAACCGTCTGATACTGAAGATGGTTTTTATAAGGCGGAGGTAAGCGATTATTATGCTCATGCCTGGGTGGAAATATTCCTCAAGGATTACGGCTGGGTTCCTGTTGAAGTAACGCCCACTGATACAGGACGTATGATTGCTTCATATCCCGGTTATACATCAAGTACGATGTATCAGATAATGCGTGAGCATGGCTGGAGTTTCCGTGATGACAACAGCAATGATGTTATGGGTAACGGCGGCGGTGGCGGCACCGCTATAGGAAAAGCTGTAGGTACTGTATTCATCTTTTTTCCGGTACTTGCTGTGATAGCATTCATAGTATTTGTAGTAATAAGAAAGCTGTATATAAGTTCGCATCTTTCGGATATGGACAGCCGGAAGCTTTTCCATATCATAATGAGAGGAATACATTTTGCAAAGCTTCTGAAAAATATGAACGGTTCGGAGAAGGATTTCACCGAAAAGCTTAGTGAGCATATCACATCACTCGGCAAAGATGAGCTTGACCGTATGATAGAAGCAGTGCAGGCGGAAAATTATTCAAATGAGCCTGTTACGAAGGAAGAACGTGACCATGTTGAATACTGTCTGAGGAGAATATATCCAGAGCTTTATTCAAAGCTGAGTCTGCCGAAAAAGCCGATATTCATGTTGATTTCACCTGTATCACTGAAAAGTGAGGACAGCGGAAATCAGGAAAGCGAAGAAAGCGGATAAATAAACAATTACGGTGAGCGGCACTGGTTTCAGTAAGGCTCACCGTACAAAATAATTTTTCAGCATAGATCGTTTTGAAAAATATCTTGACATTACTATGTTTGGTATATTATAATAAAAACAGACAAGGTACTGACCGGTTACGGCAGTCCCCTTATAAATCAGTTTCTCTTAATGAGTAGCCGCTTATTTGGAAGACGAGCGGCTACTTCTTTTTATGCTCATTATAGTATTTGAATATCTCAAATCCTAAACGAGCAATAGATATGATCAGTGCTATAGTAGCAATAAGCTCACCATATGTAATCATATTATCAGCCCCCTTTCGCAAAAGCTAAGGGGACAAGAAGTTGCCCCCTCGCAAAAAGGTTTTGTTATGGGGACTACCGCAATCCGTAAGATCAGCACCTTGCAGTAATATTCTATAATAACTCACAATTTCTGTCAAGAAAATTTATTTCAGCATCATTGACTTTTTTACAGAATATGCTATAATTAAAACAGACAAGGTGCTGACCGGTTACGGCAGTCCCGAATAGTTTTAGGTTAAAAGAAGTAACCGTTAACTTTGCAGGTTTTAGCGGTTACTTCTTGCTTTTATTTATGCTCGTTATGGTATTTGATAAACTCAATTACCAGACGGGCAACTGATACTATCATAGTTACAGCCGAGAAAATATTTCTGTATGTAAACATAATATATCACTCCCCCTTTTTGAGAACTCAGGGGGCATACAAGAAGTTCAGCCCCCTTGTAAAAAAAGTGGGGGACTGCCGCATTCCGTAAGGTCAGTACCTTGCAGTAACATTCTACAATGATTCACAATTTATGTCAAGAAAAATCCTTTTGCATGAAAAAATCCCCCGACGAAAAATCGGGGGATTTCCTGTTATTATGACATTTCAAATGCGCCGGTATAGAGTGCATAGTACTTGCCTTTTTGTTCTATAAGTGAGTTATGGTTGCCCTGCTCGATTATGCGCCCCTGCTCAAGCACCATTATTTCATCGGAATTCTGTACTGTCGAAAGTCTGTGCGCTATGACAAATACCGTCCTGCCGTACATGAGTCCGTCCATGCCCTTTTGTACAAGTGATTCTGTTCGGGTATCAATACTTGATGTCGCTTCATCAAGTATCATTACCGGCGGATCGGCAACTGCCGCTCTTGCTATGGATATGAGCTGACACTGACCTTGTGAAAGCTGTCCTCCGTCACCGGTTATGAATGTGTTGTAGCCGTCCGGAAGTCTGGATATGAAGCCGTGTGCATTCGCAAGCTTTGCGGCGGCTATACATTCTTCATCAGTAGCGTCAAGCTTTCCATAGCGGATATTGTCCATGACTGTTCCTGTAAACAGGTGTACATCCTGCAAAACTATGCCGAGTGAATGGCGAAGCTCAGGCTTCTTTATCTTGTTTATGTTTATTCCGTCATATCTTATCTTTCCGTCATCAATATCATAGAAACGGTTGATAAGATTGGTTATAGTCGTTTTACCTGCACCGGTAGAGCCGACAAATGCGAATTTCTGGCCGGGTTTTGCGTGGAGCGTTACATTATGCAGTACAAGCTTTTCCGGAACATATCCGAAATCTACATTGTCAAGTACAACGTCACCACGAAGTCTGGTATATGTTACTGTACCGTCACCGTGAGGATGTTTCCATGCCCACATCTCTGTACGCTCGTCAGCTTCGGTTATATTGCCATCTCTGTCATACTTTGCATTTACAAGTGTTACATAACCGTTGTCCTGTTCTCTTTCCTCGTCCATAAGCTCAAATATGCGTCCTGCGCCCGCAAGTGCCATTATAACGGCATTTATCTGGTTAGATACCTCGCTGATAGGACGTGTGAAGTTCTTTGAAAGCTGTAAAAATGAGGCTATGACTCCGAGCGATACTGCGCTTACACCGAATATTGCAAGCATACCGCCGACAATGGCTATAAGTACATACTGTATATTTCCGAGATTGTTCATTATCGGCATGAGTATATTTGCATAGGTGTTTGCATCTGTCGAGCTTTTGCAGAGATTTTCATTTTTAATGTCAAAATCCTTTTTTGCCTGTTCCTCATGGTTGAATACCTTGATGACCTTCTGACCGTTTATCATTTCCTCAACATAGCCGTTCATATCGCCTATTTCTTTCTGCTGATTTATGAAATGTACGGCACTGCGGCCTGCTATCTTCTTTGTTATGAACATCATAAGACCTGTGAACAGCAGTACAAAGAGAGTAAGCCATATATTTAGAGCTACCATTGCAAAGAATACGGCTATTATCGTCATTGTTGACGAGAACATCTGCGGTACACTCATAGAAAGCATCTGTCTTAATGTATCGGTATCATTTGTATAGCGGCTCATAAGGTCGCCGTGAGTATGAGTGTCAAAATATTTTATCGGAAGCGTCTGCATGTGCGAGAACATTTCATCACGTATCTTTTTCTGTATGCCCTGAGATATCGTTACCATAAGTCTGTTATACACAAGTGTTGCTATCGCACCTGCAAACAGTATTATACCCATTATGATTATAACCATCAACAGACCGCTGAAATCCTTTTTTGAAGCGACAAGAAGCGGAGTTATATAATTGTCTATGAGTATCTGTATAAACAGGGAGCTTGCAACGCCTGCCGCCGCACTGAATATTATGCAGAAAAGCACAATGATGAAGCGGAATTTATATGCGCCGAAATATTTAAGAAGGCGTTTTATTGTTTTTATCGGATTGCCCATTGTCATAGGCGGCATATTTTTGGGATCAAAGCCTTTCGGCATTCTTCCTGCTCTATTCATTAGCTGCACTTCCCTTCTGCTGAGAATAGTAGACCTCCTGATATATCTTGTTTTCCTTGAGAAGCTGTTCATGAGTACCGACAGCATCTATTTCACCGTTATTCAGAATTATTATCTTATCTGCATCCTGAACAGAGGATATTCTTTGTGCTATGATTATCTTTGTTGTGTCGGGTATCATTTCGGCAAATGCCTTGCGGATAAGGGAGTCTGTCTTTGTATCGACTGCACTTGTGGAATCGTCAAGTATAAGTATTTTCGGCTTTTTTAGAAGTGCCCTTGCAATACAGAGCCTCTGACGCTGACCGCCCGATACATTTGTACCGCCCTGTTCAATATAAGTATCGTATTTGTCGGGCATTTTTTCTACAAATTCATCTGCACATGCAAGCTTGCATGCATGGATAAGCTCCTCATCTGTTGCATCGGGATCGCCCCATCTGAGATTTTCCTTTATAGTTCCCGAGAACAGCACATTTTTTTGAAGTACCATTGCAACACTGTCCCTGAGAGCCTTCATTTCATATTCTCTTACATCTCGTCCACCTACAAGTACACGTCCTTCTGTAACATCGTAAAGTCTTGGTATGAGCTGTACAAGAGTTGACTTTGAAGAACCCGTACCACCGATTATACCAACGGTTTCGCCTGATTTTATTTTCAGGTCGGCATCTTTAAGACAAAGCTTTTCCTTATCGCCTGCATAGCTGAAATTTACATGGTCGAATACTATACTGCCGTCTTTTATTTCCGTTACGGGTGAGTCGGGATCTTTTATTGTGCTTTCCTCGTTGAGTATCTCGGCGATTCTTTCGCCCGAAGCTCTTGAAAGTGTTATCAGAACGAATACTATTGAAAGGAACATAAGGCTCATAAGTATCTGCATTATGTATGTCATCATACTTGTAAGCTCGCCAGTTGTCATATCGCCTGCAACTATAAGTCTTGCGGAAAACCATGATATAAGGAGTATGCATGCATAGATACATATCTGCATTACAGGCATATTGAAAGCGATTATCTTTTCAGCCTTTGAGAAATCCTTGTATATCTCGCCAGACATGTTATTGAATTTTTCTTTTTCGTGTTCCTCACGCACAAAGGACTTTACTACTCTTATACCGTGAAGATTTTCCTGAACCACATTATTTAGTTTATCATATTTTTTGAAAACTCTTGTAAATACAGGATGTGCGAAACGGATTATTATAAAAAGTGCAAGTGCAATAACGGGTATGAATATAACGAATATCCATGAAAGTCTTGCATTTACGTTGAATGACATTATCATGGCGAATATCATCATAAACGGTGCACGGAATGCCATTCTCAGTATCATCTGATATGCGTTTTGTACGTTGGTAACGTCTGTTGTCATTCTTGTTACAAGGCTTGCAGACGAGAACTTATCTATATTGGCAAACGAAAAACTCTGTATTTTATAATACATATCGTGCCTGAGATTTTTTGCAAAGCCTGCCGATGCGACAGCGCCGTATTTTGCCGCAAATGCCGCAAATGTCAGAGACGCAAGTGCTGTTACTGCGAGTACGATACCTAATGTAAGTATGTAGTTCATATCACCCTTATCTATTCCGTTGTCGATAAGCGATGCCATGAAGTAGGGGATAAGCACTTCAAGTATTACCTCGAATATCATAAATATAGGAGTTATTATTGAAGCCACCTTGTATTCCCTGATACATTTTGCAAGTGTTTTGACCATTCAGACCACCCCTCAGTTTTCTTATTTCTTTAACATTATAATTATAGTACATATATTTTTATATGTCAATTTATAAAAATATGTTTATATTTGTACAATAGGTAAAAGAAAAACCGCCACCGTGGGCGGTTAGTCATTTTGATCTTCTGTAACCTTTGGAACTTCATCCCAAGATTTATATTTCTTGTTTTCTTCTTCTGCCTGTTCAACAAGCTTTTTTCTTTCTTCCAAAGATAATTCCGAATCAATATAATGACCGTCTTTAAACATTATCTTACACTCCTTTCAATCGCTCTTCAAAATAATATTTACATACCTTTATTCCTTTCTTCGATTATACCATTGTGATTTTGGATTGTTAATGAAGAACTTTTCGGAACTCAGGGGTTTTGAATGAGTGAACAAATTATTAATATGGCTCCCTCTTTGAGGGAGCTGTCAGCTATGCTGACTGAGGGAGTGTAACTTGCGGTCAGGATATATCAGCGAAGCGGAAATAGAACGATAAACACACTCGGTTTGTCATTCCGGACGCAGAGAGGAATCTTTTAAGATCCTTCGCTTACGCTCAGGATGACAGGTTGTTTGTAGAATTTTTCAACTGAAAGTACGCTTTATTGAGCAAGTGCGTGTAGAACTCCCTCCGGCACTTCGTGCCACCTCCCTCAATGATGGAGGCTTTATAAACTTTGTTCATAAATTATTTATTCATTTAAAAACCCTGTTTCGGAACTGAAAAGTTGGAAAGATTTTTAATTAATAATGAAAAACGAATAATGAATAGTGAATAATACGGAAACAAAAAACCTGTCACATCAGTGACAGGTTTTTTGTTTCCGGAGAGTGAGGGATTCGAACCCTCGAAACGGTTGTAGCCGTTTACACGATTTCCAATCGTGCTCCTTCGGCCAGCTCGGACAACTCTCCAAATCAAATGCTCCGTATCCGGAACGCTTGATTATTATACCATATTCCGAAACGAAATGCAAGTATAAATTCAAATATTTTTATTATCTTCCGGCTTGTATGATATGTTTTCGTTTCGTATGTATTCAATCATGTCATCACGCCCGCTTTTAGTCATAGGGAATGAACGCTCTGAAACTATACTGTCAATGCTTTTTTCATAACAGAATACACCGTACCATATTTTTGCTGTCATTGTTTCTTCCTTTACATCGGGGATAACTATATAATGAAATCTTGCATTACATTCTGTATATGGATTATTGTTTGTGAACCACTCTATACCCGGCATATCTTCACACAACATGTTTTATTCCTCCTCGTTTCATCAGTCTTTATATTATAGCATGGTTTTTATATTTTGTCCAATGTATGATGTGTCTGCAAAACAATTTTATGGTTGAATTATACCGAAAAAATGGTATAATAATATACAGTGAGCTTTAAATATTAAATACAGGAGGAATGAGATAATGCAAAAGCATAACGGAGAAAAATATTACATCACAACACCGATATATTATCCTTCGGGTAATCCTCATATCGGTCACTGTTATACAACTACAGCGTGTGATTCTATCGCAAGATACAGACGTATGCAGGGGTATGACGTAATGTTCCTTACGGGAACAGATGAACACGGACTTAAAATAGAACAGAAAGCCGCTGAGCTTGGTGTTACACCCAAGCAGTATGTTGATGATATAGTCCTTATCTTCAAAAAGCTCTGGAAATTCATGAACATAAACTATGACAGATATATCCGTACAACAGATGATTATCATGTTGAGGCTGTTCAGAAGATATTCAAGGCACTCTATGACAAAGGCTACATCTATAAGGGCGAATACAAGGGAAAATACTGTACTCCCTGCGAAAGCTTCTGGACTGAATCACAGCTTATTGACGGAAAATGTCCCGAATGCGGACGTGAGGTAACAGAGGCAAAGGAGGAAGCATATTTCTTCAAAATGTCACCCTTTGCAGACAGGATAGAAAAGCTTCTTACCGAAACCGATTATCTCCAGCCGAAAACCCGTGCGGTAGAGCTTGTAAACAACTTTATAAAACCCGGTCTTGAGGATCTTTGCGTATCGAGAACGAGCTTCAAATGGGGCATACCTGTTACATTTGATCCCGATCATGTTGTTTATGTATGGATAGACGCTCTTTCAAACTATATTACCGCTCTCGGCTATGGCAACGATCATTATAATGATTATGATAAATTCTGGCCGGCAGATGTCCATATGGTAGCAAAGGATATAATGCGTTTCCATGCTATAATATGGCCGGCTATGCTCATGGCTCTTGATCTTCCTTTGCCAAAGCATCTTGCTGTGCATGGCTGGATAACATTCAACGGTCAGAAGATGAGCAAGTCACTCGGAAATGTTGTCGATCCGTTCATACTCGGCGAGCGTTACGGTGCAGATGCTATCAGATACCACATACTCAGAGAAATGGCTCTCGGTGCAGACAGCTCTTTCTCAAACGAGATAATGATAAACCGCATAAACTCCGATCTTGCAAACGGACTCGGAAACCTTGTTTCAAGAACTGTAGCAATGGCTGATAAATATTTCGGCGGCACACTTCCAGAAGAACAGGAAAGCGGCGAATTTGATGATGACCTCATAGCACAGGCAACCGCACTCACTGATATTGTTGACGGCTTTATTGACAAGACACAGATAAACAATGCACTTGCAGAGATATTCAAGGTCGTTTCAAGAGCAAATAAATACATTGACGAAACTACACCGTGGATACTTGCAAAGGACGAAAGCAAAAAGCCCAGACTTGCCCGTGTGCTTTACAATCTTCTTGAAACAATAAGGATATGTTCAACACTTCTTTCGGCATTCATGCCTACAACAATGCCTGAGGTATGGAGACAGATAGGTGCGGATGAAACAACCGCTGTTTATGAAAAGACATCGGAATTCGGTGTGCTTCCGGCAAATGTTACCGTACAAAAGGGCGATATAATTTTCCCGAGAATAGATGTTGAAAAGGAAATTGAGGAGCTTAACAAAATAATAGGCTCTCAGAAGGAAGAACCAAAGGCTGAGAAAAAAGAAAAGCCCGAAGGTCTTGCAATGATAGGTATTGAGGACTTTGCAAAGATAGAACTCCGTGCGGCTAAGATTCTTGCATGTGAACCCGTCAAGAAAGCCAAAAAGCTTTTAAAGCTCACTCTTGATGACGGCTTCGGAGAAAGAACCGTAGCAAGCGGTATTGCAAAGTACTACAAGCCCGATGAGCTTATCGGAAAAACTGTCGTACTTGTAGCTAACCTCAAGCCTGCTGTACTTTGCGGCGTTGAGAGCAACGGTATGATACTTGCGGCTGTCAGCGGCGATGATGTAAAGGTCATTTTCCTTGACGGTGTTGAATCCGGCTCAAAAATAAGCTGATTTTACTTTATGAAAAAACAGACACAGATTGTCGTTTTGGACAGTCTGTGTCTGTTTTTGTTTGTCATCATTCCATTGTCTTTATCTCTATATCCGGTGTTTTTACAGAGAGCAATTTTCCGTTATTGTCTGTATTGCATGTGATATTACTGTCGGCAGATACGAATGTGTATATACCGTTTTTTTCTCCCTTTAAAGTAAGCCCGCCGCTGTTTATACTGTCAAAGGCTGAAAACAGACAGCCTTCAAATGAGTTTTTGTTTGTCAGTCTGCATCCGCTTTTGCATAAGAGATTATCAAGCGATAATGTACAGCTTCCGTCTGAACGGCTGAACTTTATCCCTTTGAGCGTTTCGGGAGAGCTTATTGAAACAGAGGCTGTATTTGAATTGACATAGCTTATATGTCCTTCACATTCCATGTCGTTATACACTATACTTGCGTTGCCTTCGTATGCACAGTTTATCTGCGGCGGAGATGTTTCCGAACATCCGTGCATAATAAATACCGTCATACATAAGCACAGGACAGTAAAAGCCTTTTTCAAAGCATCACCACATCTTTAAAAAATATATTTCAGCTCGGATATAATATCAGTCGGGAGCATTGAACGCTTGGAGTACTTTTCCGCACATTTGTCGCCGGCAAGACCATGATAATAAACGGCATTTATTGCTGCGGCTTCCGTGCTTAGTCCCTGAGCAAGAAATGACGCTGCCATTCCTGCGAGGACATCTCCGCTGCCGCCCTTTGCCATGCCGTTGTTGCCCGTAAGGTTGACATATACACGTCCGTCAGGCAGTGCGACAAGTGTATTTGCACCCTTCAGTACAACTGTTACACCGTATTCGCCCGCAAAGTTCCTTGCTATATTATATCTGTCATTCTGAACTGTTTTGACATCCGAACCGATGAGCTTTGCCATTTCACCCGGATGAGGTGTTATTATTATCGGTGCGGATGCACGGTTTAATATATTTATATTCGAGCTTATGAGATTTATTCCGTCTGCGTCTATAACAATCGGTTTATCCGAACCGCTTATCAGAAGTGCGACAAGACTTTTTATGTTATTGTTTACGCCCAGACCGCAGCCTATAAGTGCAGCTGATGAACTGTTTCGGAGTGCATCATCAAGCTTTCCGTACTCATCAATGTCAACTATGCCGTCATTGTCCTGTTCAAGCGGCATGAATACTGCTTCGGGAAGATTTGTCGCCGCTATCGGATATATTGATTTAGGCAAAGCCATTTTCAGAAGTCCCACGCCTGTTCTCAGTGCAGCCATTCCCGACATTATTGCCGCACCTGCCATTCCGTAAGAACCGCACAAAGCAAGAAGTGTGCCGTTTGTACCCTTGTGGGCGGACTTTGATTTCTGCGGCAGCGGATTTTCTGCTATATAGGTGTCTGTCGTCAGCATAATAAACGGACAGTGACGAAGTATGCGTGATGGTACGCCTACACTCTTTACAAGGACTTCACCGCAGTGGTCGGCTGCCGGATAAAGAACATGTGCTGGCTTTAAAGCAGTGAATGAAACTGTATAGTCAGCCCTGAAACAGCCGAAAGCCACAGCACCCGTGTCGCATACTGCACCGCTTGGCAGATCTACCGCTATTTTTACGGCTTTTTTGTTTTCGTTGCACATTGTCATAAGATCGGCGGCTTCTGCTGAAAGCTCGCCTCTGAATCCGATACCATATACAGCGTCTATTATCATTTCCGCTTCTTTTATAATACCTACACTTTCATAGTATCTTGAAGTATAATAGAGTACCTCGACATTATCGGGCAGCAGCCCTAAATTCATTTTTGCAAGGCTGCTTTTTACTTCCGACACGATTATTACCTTTACGCTGCACAGTTTGGAAAGCATTCTTGCAACAACAAATCCGTCGCCGCCATTATTTCCCGAACCGCATGCGATGCAGACTTTGCTCAGTTTGTTTTCGGAAATGATTTTTGATGCCAGCTCGGCAACTCTTACGCCGGCTTTTTCCATAAGGCTTTCCATTTTAATGCCGCTGCTTTCCGCAGCACTTTCGGCATTTCTCATAGTTTCGCTGCTTGCAACTATCATATAGGCTCACTCCATTCAAAGCTGTATAAAATAACAGGTACTTCTCACATACGGAGAAGTGCCTGTAATATCAGTCCTCGCTTTTTTTATCAGCGTCTGTTTTTTTTCTCCGTATCATCAGACTTTTTTTCTTCGGTATCATTTTCTGCTGACTGTTCATTCATAGCCTTTTCTATTTCCTTGTTTATCTTTTCTTCTTCCTTCTTTATCTGGAGATATTTCTTTTTGAGCGGAACGGAAAGATAAGGCTTTATCATTTCGAGCGTCCTGTCATTCGGAGTAAACAGCAGGACAGCAGGCTTGCGTCTTATTTTATCATGTATTACCATATAGTAGGTTTCAAGGTTATCGTCATTGACAGCGGCGTGAAGCGTATTAGGATATTTTGAGGTATCTATATTTTTCTTTCCTGTTTCGGGGTTTATGTACTTTCCGATATCGTCAATGGCTTTAACGTCAAAATAGGTGATGTTTTTTCTTTTGGCTCTGCCTTTTATCCTTGCTATTCTCAGTTCACCGAGAACGAATGTGTATTCATATTCGACACGGGAATTTTTGAGTACATAATATATAAGGTATATGCCAAGACCGAGCATTATAAGGGCTATCGGGAAGAACCATGTAAGCACGGTGAATGAAAGATAGATGCTTACTACCATTATGACTACTATTACTACGAGTGAAAGTATTATTGCAGATACGGTAGAACTGGACATCTTTCTTTTTACAGCCTGCTCATAGTATGCTTCCATATTGCCAAGTTCCATATATTTTTCCATTTTTCATTACTCCTTTTCTGAACTTAGATTTATATTATACCACAAGTTTTATCAATATTCAAATATTTTTATGAAAAATGCAAAACAATCAGCGGTTTATAATTGATTAATTGACATAATTATGGATATGTAATATTATAAGGTAGTAAAAAATGGGGTGGTTTCTTGAAAAGGCAGAAGAAAATAGCTGTTGTCAATGATTTTTCGGGTTTCGGCAGATGCTCTCTTACGGTGTCTATACCTATAATATCAGCCATGAAAATACAGTGCTGTGCATTGCCTACGGCTGTGCTTTCAAATCATACCGGTTATCAGGATTTTTTCTTTGATGATTATACGGATAAAATGAAGGAATACTATATGAAATGGGATAAGCTCGGATTGTCATTTGACGGGATATATACGGGCTTTTTAGGTTCGGTAAGACAGGTTGAGCTTATTACCGATTTTATAAAACGGTTTACGGATAAGGATACCTCTATAATAATTGATCCTGTTATGGGTGATAACGGTGAAAGATATGCAACGATAGATACAGAACTTTGTCTTGAGCTTAAAAAGCTGATACCACTATCAACGATACTTACCCCGAATCTTACAGAAGCGTGTATTCTTGCAGATGTACCGTACAGCAGCAGGAAATTTGAGCTTTCCGAGCTTGAATATATCGCAGAACGTCTGAGAAACGAGGGTGCAAAGAATATAGTAATAACTGGCATAACACACGGCGATATGATATCCGATTTCATAAGCCGTGAGGACGGAAAAAGTGTGTTATACAGCCATAAATGTTCCGGTACTGCCCATGCAGGCACGGGGGATGTATTTGCTTCCATAATAGCCGCAAACAGCGTAAACGGAGTTGATTTTGAAAGCTCCGTTAAAATGGCGGCTGACTTTGTCAGCCGTGCGGTTGAACTCAGCGACAGTATGAATATACCATATCAGGACGGCGTTTGCTTTGAAGAACTGATAGGTGAACTTTCAAATTGAAAATTATAGTTAATATAGACATTTAATTTCATCAAAACTATATATTAATCTTAAAAATTGCAGAATTATTTAAAAAAATATTGTAATAACGGCACGAACTATGTTATTATATGGGTGATTAAAGATGAAGATTATATCCGAAAGGAAATGAGATCTTGAAAATGAGAAAGAAAAAACCGCTTTTATATATACTTGCACTCAGCATATTGTCTGTTTCAGCCTGTGTAGGTGCAGTAAATGTAAATGCTTATCCCGATGATGAGGAAGTATCACAGGAATCATTCTATTTTGAAGAATCTTCTGAAACCTTTGAGTCAAGCGATTATACCGAAATTTCCCAAGAAAGTTCTTATGGCGAGGAAAGCAGTATAGTATATCAGCCTGATGAAAGCTCCTACTATGAGGAAAGCTCTGAGTATGTATGGCCTTATACTTTTGATGAAAGCTCATCATATAGTGAGTTTTCGTCTGAGGAATCATCCGGATTATCGGAGATGTCCGAAGAAGAAAGCAGCTTCCAACCGTCTGTATTCTATGTTGACGGTGAACCAAGCGAGGAAAGCAGTGAGGAAAGCTCAGAAACAACTTCGGTTAATGAAATTTCGGGATATGAATATTCCGATAACCAGACGCTTACGTCAAAGGATTGGGAGGAACTTAAAAAGAAAAATGTTTCCCGTATGGAAATAAGTATTGCTCAGGGCGGTGGAACTGACAATGCTATTAAAAAGATAAAGGAAAATGAAAGTAATTCAAATGATGACTGGGTTTATCTTATGTGGGGACTTATCCTTATAGGTGCAGGCGTTATAACTATAATAATTACAGTTGTAGTAAGTGTACTGTATAAAAATAAGGGCAGAGGAAATGCTGCTGCAAATGCAAAGTATTACAGGAATTACTATCAGAACCGTACTCCATCGGGAACAAATGCCGGTACTCAGTCCAAACCCGATAACAGACCGTTTATCAATCAGGATACATCTGATATAGATATAAGTTCACACAGCGGCAATAATAAGGATGACTATAAAGATCTTTATTAATGTATGACCTTTGGCAGAATTGCTGTCTATGACGGCATTTATAATATTGCGAAAGCTTGAAACGGAGGAAAATGTCAGAATGAACAAACAAGAACTTTTGGAACTGCAAAAGAATGCCTGCAAGGTTCGTATCAACACCATAGAGGGAGTGTTTAACGCTAAATCGGGTCATCCGGGAGGATCTCTTTCCGCTGCCGATATTATAACATACCTCTATTTCAAGGAAATGAATGTGGATCCCAAAAACCCCAAGGATCCTGCAAGAGATCGCTTCGTGCTTTCAAAGGGCCATTGCTGTCCGGCTCTTTACGGTGCACTTGCACTTAAAGGTTATTTCTCAGAGGATGAGATCAAAGTCCTCAGACATATCGGTGCTATGCTTCAGGGACACCCCGATATGAAACATACTCCCGGTGTAGACATGAGCTCAGGCTCACTCGGTCAGGGCGTTTCTGCTGCCTGTGGTATGGCTCTTGCTGCTAAGTATGACAATGCTGACTACAGAGTTTATGCTATGCTTGGTGACGGTGAGTGTGAGGAAGGTCAGGTATGGGAGGCTGCTATGTTCGCTTCTCACTATAAGCTTGATAATCTCTGCCTTATCGTTGACTTCAACGGTCTCCAGATAGACGGTACTGTAAATGAGGTCGGCGGTCTTGAGCCTATCGACAGTAAATTCGAGGGCTTTGGCTTTGAAGTAATAAAAATAGACGGTAATGATTTCGAACAGATCGAGGCTGCATTTGAAAAGGCTAAGACTGTTAAGGGCAAGCCTACTGTTATAATTGCCAAGACTATCAAGGGCAAGGGTGTGTCATACATGGAAAATCAGGTAGGCTGGCACGGAAAAGCTCCTAACGCAGATGAATATAAGGTAGCTATGGATGAGCTTAACGCTCAGTTGAAAGCATTGGAGGCGTAATCATGGCAGAAACAAAGAAAATTGCAACAAGAGAAAGCTTTGGTCTTGCACTTTGCGAGCTTGCAAAGGATCATCCCGAAATCGTTGTTCTTGACGCAGACCTTGCGGCTGCAACTAAAACAGATATATTCAAGAAGGCATATCCCGACCGTTTCTTTGACTGCGGTATCGCAGAGGGTAATATGATAGGTGTTGCAGCAGGTCTTGCAGCATGTGGAAAAGTACCTTTTGCAGCATCATTTGCAATGTTTGCAACAGGCAGAGCTTATGAGCAGATAAGAAACTCTGTCGGCTATCCCCACCTTAATGTTAAAATAGCAGGCTCACATGCAGGTATAACTGTAGGTGAGGACGGTGCAACTCACCAGTGCTGCGAGGACCTTGCTCTTATGAGAACTATCCCCGGTATGGTAGTACTCAATCCGGCAGATCACTATGAAATGACTGAGGCAGTAAAGGCTGCTTATGCTTATAACGGTCCTGTATATATCCGTCTTGGTCGTCTTGCTATAGAGAGCTTCAATGATCCCGAGAACTACAGCTTTGAAATAGGCAAGGGCATACAGCTCAAGGACGGTACAGATGTTACAGTTATAGCTACAGGTCTTGTTGTAAACGAGGCATTCAAAGCTGTAAAGGCTCTTGAGGCTAAGGGCATAAATGCACGTCTTATAAATATGCACACAATAAAGCCTATCGACAAGGATATTATCGTAAAGGCTGCAAAGGAAACAGGCAGCATAATTACTGTTGAGGAACACAACATAATCGGCGGTCTCGGTGAGGCTGTATGTGCTGTTACAAGTGAGCTTTGTCCTGTTAAGGTAACAAGAATAGGCGTTGAAGACACCTATGGTCACAGCGGTCCTGCAATCGGACTTCTTGCAGAGTTCGGTCTTGATGCCGAAGGTCTTGAAAAGAAGATAACCGATATAGTAAAGAAGTAAGATCACAAATAAACAGCAGTACGGCAAAGGCTGTGCTGCTGTTTTCATTATTGTATTTTCTGGAGGATATGAGAAGTTATGGATAAAAAAGGAGCTTTTAACAGACTTGTATCTCTGTTTATGGCGGCAGCTGTTGCCGGTACATTCGGAACAGCCGTTATTATGAACACCGGCTGTACTTCTTCTCAGAAAAGCAGTCAGGAAAGCAGTAAAACGGAAAGCAGTAAAACGGAAAGCAATAAAACAGAAAGCAGCGTGAACAGTGCGGAAGAATCGAAGGAAAGCTCGGCAGAGGTTTTGGCAGAAAAAGAGCTGATAAGCTTCAAGAAGCCGGATTTCTGGGGCGATAAGGTAGAAGTGATTGTCACAGATTTCTCAATGTGGGAATCTCCCGACGAGGAGCGTGACAATTTTTATGCACGCAGAGAAATGACTGATAACGGCAACGGCGTTTATACCTATGATATAAGTGAGCTAAAGGATCATCCTGACTATCTGTATACTTATTTTATGGACGAAGAAAATCACTATTATTCAGATGATAAGCCCGTAAAGTTTGAGTCAGCTATAGTAGTTGAGCCTGCAAACGAAAAGAAAGAGAAGTATACATTTGTTGATGAGATCGTATTTGAAAAGTCGTATTTCTGGAGCGACGATATAACGGTATTTGTCGGATATAAGAATGTTTTCGGAAATCAGAGTGAGCCGTTTAAACTGACAGAACGTGATGACGGACTGTTTTATGTAAAGACAGGAAAGGACTATGAGAAGCCTGATCTGTATTTCATAGACAATTCCAATGACTTTTCTTTTAGCTGCGACTATGAAAAGGACAAGGTGTTTGGCGGAAAAGAGCTCGTAAAGGGCAAACTGACTTTCGATAACGAGTTTGATGCTTATGAAGATATGCCGTTTTTTCCGGAGGATATAGACGCAGTTGCTGAGTGCGGTAAAAAAGTTACCCGTGTTAGTCTTACAGGTGCGGAAATAAAGGAAGGTACATTGGCGGCTATGAGCAAGCTGAAAGAACTCTATACACTTCAGATCAATTCGAGCAGCGGCATTGATGATCTGTCGGAACTCAGATCCGATTCCCTGAGCACACTTATTTTCACCTGGTGTGATCTCAAGGAAGAAAATCTCAGAACGCTTGATCTTTCAAAACTTCCGGAGCTGACATGTCTTATAATCAGAAGGCAGGATGAAATTGATACAAAGTGGCTCGAAGATAAGGGCATTGAGGTTCTGATTAATGATATATAACTCTTGACATAACTGCTTTTTAGTGGTATAATTATTCCATTACTTACCCATCTGTTGGATAGGTAATAAAAATATAGGGAAGTGATATTATGGAAAGAAGAAAAAATCGTGAAAATCTGAAATATGCTGTCCTTGCAGCTGTTCTGGGTGCAATGGTGTATGTGCTTACAGCATTCCTTAAAGTTCCGACACATCAGGGATATATACATATCGGTGACGGAGTTATTTTTCTTGCTGCCGCACTTCTGCCTGCACCTTATGCAATGGCAGCCGGTTCTATCGGTGCAGGGCTTTCTGATTATCTTGCCGGTTATCCCATGTGGGTGCTTCCGACAGTTATCATAAAAGCTCTGACAGTTATCGCTTTTACAAGCAGGAAAAATACTGTTATCAATAAAAGAAATATTCTTGCGGTTATTCCTGCCGCTGTATTATGCGTAGGAGGCTATTATCTCGCTTCAGCCTTTATTTACGGCAGCTTTGTTGTGGCTCTTGCGGATGTTCCTACCAACCTTGTACAGACTGCCGCAAGCGGTGCTTTGTTTATATTCCTCGGACTTGCTCTTGACAGAGTCGCTTTTAAAAAGCGTTTTCTTCCGAGTGCTGTTTCTGATAAGCGTAATATCTGAGGATGCATTTTGCCGGTACTTTTTGTACCGGCTTTTTTTGTTTTATACTCTGAAAATAAATGTAAAATTAAAAATCAGTATATGACAGTAAATTAGAGATTTTTGGAGATTTTAAGAGTTCGTGCATTGGTAAATTAAAAAAATCCAAAAAACGCTTGACACGGTTAATAAACTGTGGTATCATCTTATCTGTTACTTGAAGTGTGCATAAAATGCATACTTATCAAAAAATAATATGAATAATTCAGGAGGAAAAAGCTATGTCAACTTATATGGCAAAAGCAGGCGAAGTTGAACGTAAATGGTACGTTGTTGACGCAACAGACAAGCCCCTCGGCCGTCTTGCTGTTCAGGTCGCAGATCTTCTTCGCGGTAAGAATAAACCTACATTCACTCCTCATGTTGACTGCGGTGACTTCGTTATCGTAACAAATGTTGAGAAGGCTGTTCTTACAGGTAAAAAGGCAGAACAGAAGTTCTATTATCATCACACAGGCTATATCGGCCACATGAAATCCGTAAGATATGACGAGCTCATGGAAAAGAAGCCCGAGCTGGCTCTTGAGCTTGCTGTTAAGGGCATGATCCCCGATAATACTATCGGCAGAAAGGCTCTTACAAGACTTCATGTATATCAGGGCAGCGAGCACAAGCATCAGGCTCAGCAGCCTATCGTTTTAGAGTAATAAGGGAGGAGGCAATATATTATGTACGATAAGACACCATATTTTTACGGCACAGGCAGAAGAAAAAGCTCTGTTGCAAGAGTAAGACTTTATAAGGGTACCGGTAAGGTAACTATCAATGACAGAGATATCGACGATTATTTCGGTCTTGAAACTCTTAAGCTCATCGTTCGTCAGCCCCTCGTTCTTACTGCTACAGATGCTCAGTTTGACGTTGTATGCAGAGTTGCAGGCGGCGGCGTTACAGGACAGGCTGGTGCTATCCGTCACGGTATTTCCCGTGCACTTCTCCAGTATGATACAGAGAACCTTCGTCCCAAGCTCAAGAAGGCTGGCTTCCTCACTCGTGACCCTCGTATGAAGGAGAGAAAGAAGTACGGTCTCAAAGCTGCAAGACGTGCTCCCCAGTTCTCAAAGAGATGATTTTTGCCTTTCGGTATTTATCAGAAATACAGTGTTTATGCGATTTTTATTGTTTTGGGTTTGCCTGAAATACGGTGGATTCCGGACGGTAACTAACACATAACTAACAAATTTTAAGCCATTCATCGTTATGATGAGTGGCTTAAAAAATAATCTTTGTTAATATTAACTGAAAGGAGTTGACGAAATGAAAAAAATAAGTACTCGTAAGCTTGTTGAAAAAAAGGTATTGACAGATATACTTCAAATGCAATCTATAGAGTTAGATAAAATCAACAACAGTCAATACTATATTTTTTCAATGATGGGAAGTCATGCATCAAAATCATTATATGCAGTTTTAAAAACAAAACTTCGCGATATTGAAAAATATGGTTTTTGTATTTGGACTCATGGAATGGCAGCAGGAGAGGTGTATAAAAAAATGTTGATGAATTTATATTAAAGTGGATGAATATGTCAAAGGGAAAACCTATGTATGTAATTATGCCGATATCGGATAATAAAAAACCTCAAAATAATGATGATGAAGAAGAAATTACATACAGAGAATATCTGGAATCTAATGAAGAATATGAGAATAAAACGGTAATGACGCAATGTGAAAATATAAGCCTATCGGATAGTTTTCCGGAAATGGCTTTGGTTACAGTTGGAAAAATCAAAAAAAGCACACGGGCTTTTTGTTTTAAAAATATTTACTTCCTTAAAGACGGATTAGATTGTTTACAATTAAAAAATGATTCAATGTGTATGTTTAAGAATGGTACGTATGTTGATTTTGCTGGCTGTAGTAATCAATCTGCTTCAAACAGATGCATTAAGCTGAAAAATGACGGTTTGTTATATTCACTGAATTCAGGCGAATATGATTTTGAAAAATACTCTAATTGTATTATCGGAGAGCTTACGCCTTTTCCGGGTGCTGATCTGGAGCAACCATATTTTATAAGTTTGTCAAGTAAATAGTAAACGACAAAATAAACTGCCCTATGGTGGATTTGTAATAAAGTAAAAGAATATTCAGAAAGAATATATAAAACTGAAAAGACAAAACTTGAAATAATACATCTTCTGCACATTAACATGAGTATAAACCCTCTCCGTCAGTGACATAGCACCGGAGTGACCGACGATCTTCTTGATAATGGTCGGTGATACTCCTTTCTCTGAAAGTAATGAAATACAGTACAAAAGATCAAGACATTCATCAAAACGGTGGATGGCTTTTTTGCAGGTTTATTGTCGTAAATGACAAGTATTTATTTGACGTATAATGCTTTTTGGAGTATAATAAACTGAAAACTTGCTTTTTGAAAGGTTGGGTAAAATGATATACTTGTCGGAATATAATGTTGATGCTTACAAAGGTGTTTCAGGTCTGGAAATGAAAAATCTGGGGGATATAAATATCCTTACGGGTGACAATGACAGCGGCAAAACAAGCGTACTTGAATCTGTTATGCTTCTTAAAAATAACGATGATATTTTAAATGTACTGAAAACAGCCGATATAAGAAACTTAAATTATACGGTTGAAAACAGACTCGCAAAATTCAACAGCTTTTTCTTTATGTTCAATGCGGCGGCTGAACCTGAAAAAAAGATATCTGTAAACGGTATGATGAAGGATAAACCTGTCAGCTTTGAACTTACGGGAAGATTTAAAAAGGTACAAGTGCCGTATCGTCAGAATATGGATGAAATGAGAGAATTTCGTGGAGATATGGTGAGTCGTTACGGTAATGAAAAAAAGAATACGCCTGTCAGGCTGAATGAACTGCTCAATATCAACACTACAGTAAAAAAGCCTGAAAATATCGGTATACGGTATGTTTCAGCTTTACAGCATACTTCGGGACGTGTGTTTGATAAGATTGTAAATGAGCCGTATTATAAAGAGGTCGTTGTAAAGGCCCTCAGTCTTTTTGACAAGGACATTCTTGATATAGTGTATCTTAAAGACGAGAATAATTCCCGTCTTACCGAATATGTTCATCACAGAACACTGGGCTGCATACCTGTATCTTGTATGGGTGACGGTGTAAAGAGAGTGCTTGCTGTTGCGAACGGTATAGTTTCATCAAAGCAGGGTATTCTGCTTATTGACGATATCGACACATCACTGTCTTCTGAATGTTTTGATGATATTTTCTGCTTTGTTGCAAGGCTGTGCATGAAGTTCCGCATACAGCTTTTTGTTTCTGTAAGGAATAAAGCCGCCGTTAAAAGCTTCCTTAACTCACAGAATTATGATGACAAGGATACATATGATCCGATAAGGATAATAACTTTCCACAGGAATGATAATAAAACTTGTGCCGATATCGTTACAGGAAATGAGGCGTACAGGTCGGTAAAAATTAATTGAGTAATATTAAGCGGCAGGTTTACACAACTTGCCGCTCTGTTTTTTTATGCTGAAATAAAATTTCTTTTGAGCTTTTTGAAAATATATGGTATAATAAATTTATATTTATAAATATTTGATGGTGTGGTGGAATTATGTCGGAGGCGGCTGTAACAAAAAAAGTAATAGCTGACGGGTTCAGATATGTGATGGAAAAAAAGTCTTTTGACAAAATAACGATATCGGATATCACTGATAAATGCGGTCTTAACAGGCAGACTTTTTATTATCACTTTCAGGATAAATATGAGCTTCTTAACTGGATACTCTATACTGATGTTGTAGTACCGTTTACTGAAAACCTGTCTATCGACAACTGGAGCGACAAACTCCTTAACATGCTCAATACCCTTAAGGATAACCATAAATTCTATGTGAATGCACTCAATACCGCTCACGGAGATGAATTCAAAAAATATTTCCTTGATGCAGTTACTGATGTTATATGTGAAATAATAGACAGGATAACCGAAGGACAGAACATTGATCCCGATGACAGACAATTTATTGCAGGATTTTTTGCTTACGGTATAACAGGAACTGTTTCAAGATGGGTTATGACAGGGATGAAAAGGTCTCCCGAAGCTACCGCTGTTTACATTAAAAATCTTGTGAATGATTTTAAGGCTTTTGCTATCAAAAGATATATTTCAAATGAATTGATAAATATCGATTGACTTCATCTTTATGTAGCATACTTAACAAAAATATTTATAATTTTTTGTTAAATTCAAAAAAGAAATGTATTGGAAAAATCATAATTTTCTTATATAATGATATTATAAGCAATAACTATATGCGTCGGTTATCGTCAGAATGACGGTTTGCTGCGCAGGAATATTTATGAGGAGGAGCTATGAAGAATATTACAGAATGTCTTGAACAGACAGTAAGATGCTTCCCTGATAAAACAGCTTTCAGGGATGATGTGAGCGAACTTACATATTTTCAGCTTATGAGCAAGGCTCAGAGTATAGGTACTGCTCTTGCAGGTCTCGGAAAAAGAAATTCGCCTGTCGCAGTCTATATGAACAAGACTCCTATGTGTGCTGCCGCTATGCTCGGTACAGCTTACAGCGGTAATTTTTATATCGTTGTAGATTCTAAAATGCCTGTCGAGAGAATAAAGAATACTTTCGGTGTTGTACATCCTATAGCAATAGTAACTGAGGCTGCTTTGGCTGACGGTATCAGAGAAATAGCTGACGGTGCGGAAATATTTATATGTGATGAAATATCGGAGACTCCTATTGACGAGAACAAGCTTCTTGATATACGTTCAAAGATGATAGATACCGATCCGCTGTACTGCCTCTTTACATCAGGCTCTACAGGTGTTCCGAAGGGAACTGTCATATCTCACAGGAATGTTATAGCCTATACGGACTGGGTTATAGAAACTTTCGATATCAATGAAAAAACCGTTTTTGGCAGTCAGACTCCTTTCTATTTCAGTATGTCGGTAACTGACTTTTTCAGCACGATAAGAACAGGTGCGGAGCTTGTTATTATACCGAAGAAGTTCTTCTCGTTCCCGATAAACCTTATAAAGTACATAAATCAGTACAAGGTAAATACTATATACTGGGTTCCGTCTGCACTGAGTATAGTTGCAAATGTCGGTCTTTTCAAGTATGCCAAGCCCGAGTATCTCGAAAAAGTACTCTTTGCAGGTGAGGTAATGCCGACAAAACAGCTCAACTACTGGATGGATAATCTTCCCGATCTGCTTTATGCAAATCTTTTCGGCCCTACAGAAACAACCGATATCTGTACATACTATGTTGTAAACCGCAGATTTGAGGACGGTTCTTCACTTCCTATAGGAAATGCCTGCAACAACTGTGATGTTATGGTCGTTAATGACGAGGGCAAGGAGTGCGAAAACGGTGAGGAAGGCGAGCTTTATGTAAGAGGTTCTTTCCTTGCATTCGGATATTTCAACAATCCAGAAAAGACTTCTTCCGTATTCGTACAGAATCCGCTCAATACAGCATATCCTGAGGTGGTTTATAAAACCGGAGATATCGTTAAATACAATGAGTATGGCGAGCTTATCTACTGCGGCAGAAAGGATTTCCAGATAAAGCATATGGGCTACCGTATAGAGCTTGGCGAGATTGAAAACGGTGCGGCTGCGGCTGACGGTGTAAGCGTTAACGCTTGCATATACGATCCCGCAGAAGATAGTCTTATACTGGTATATGAAGGCAAAGCTAAAAAGGATGAGCTTCTTGATGAACTTAAAAAGCGTGTGCCTGAATATATGGTCCCGAACAGGATAATAAAAATACCGTCAATGCCATACAACAGCAACGGTAAAATAGACCGTGTATGGCTTAAAAATAATTTTAAAACTATTGAATAACGGAGGAAAAAACTATGGAAGATCTGCTCAGAATACTTAATGAAGTAAAGCCCGGTGTTGATTTCACCAAAGAAGATGACCTTATTGAATCAGGTATACTCGATTCACTCAGCATTATCCAGCTCGTTACAAAAATCAGTGATGAGTTTGATGTTGAGATAACACCTCTTGATCTCGTGCCTGAGAATTTCAAGTCGGCTGAAACAATATATGAAATGATACAGAACGCTGAAGACTAAGGAGGCATAGCGCTTGACATACGCATCATATTTATACTTTTTTGCGTTTGTCGTTGTTGCCTATGCAATCTATCTGATGGTTCCGGTAAAGTACAGATGGCTTGTGCTTCTGGCGGCAGGATATACATTCTATGCAGTATTGAATGAATTTCTTACCGCCTTTCTTATTGTCACAACGGTATCAACATATCTGTGCGGAAAAAAGATAGGTGCGCTTCAGGACAGCTTCAACGCAAAGAAAAAGGAACTGTCCAAAGATGAAAAGAAACAGTTCAAGGCGGTTATCACAAAACGCAAAAAGCTTTTTGTCGGTCTTGCTGTTCTTATAAATCTTGGCATACTTGTAGTACTTAAATACTATAATTTCTTTGCAGAACAGGTAACAGGTGTTATCAATCTTTTTGGTATAGACGGAAAACTGCCGCTTCTCAAGATAATGTTACCTCTCGGCATATCCTACTATACATTACAGGCTATCGGCTATATAGTCGATCTTTACAGGGGCAAATACAAGCCCGAAAAAAATTTAGCAAAGCTTGCACTTTTCCTTAACTTCTTCCCGCAGATGACGGAAGGCCCTATAGGAAGATATAATGAGCTTGCACCTCAGCTTTATGAAGGTCACCGCTACAGCAACGAGAATTTTACCGGCGGCGTTACGCTTATGCTCTGGGGCTTCTTCAAGAAGCTTGTTATATCTGACAGAGCGTCATTTATGGCTAACTCGGTTTTCAATGACTACAATTCATACAGCGGTACTGTTATAACTGTTGCCGCTATACTCTACACAATACAGCTTTATACAGACTTCTCAGGCTGTATAGATATTATGACAGGCAGTGCGAAGATATTCGGTATAAACCTTGCCGAAAACTTCCGTCAGCCTTTCTTCTCGAAATCTGTTGCAGAGTTCTGGAGAAGATGGCATATCACTCTCGGTACATGGTTCAAGGATTATGTTTTCTATCCCGTGTCGCTTTCTTCGCCCTTTATGAAACTCAGCAAGGGTGCGCAAAAGCACCTCAATAAATTTTTTGCCTCTCTCATACCTTCCGCAGCGGCACTTTTAGTCGTATGGATGGGTACGGGACTATGGCACGGTGCAAGCAATAAATACATAGTGTACGGTCTTTATTATTTCGTTCTGATACTGCTCGGTATGCTGTTCGAGCCTGTTGCCGTAAAACTATTTGAAAAGCTTCATATAAACCGCAAGGGCGTTTTCTGGAGCGGTTTCTCTATGGTGAGGACTACTATCCTTATCGTATTTGGTATGATGCTGTTCAGAGCAAATTATGTCACAGACTTTTTTGAAATGGTATTCAAAGTGTTCACGAATGTTAATTTCGGAGATCTCGTCAGCGACAGTATGTATTCTCTCGGAACGGATAAATATGACTTTATGGTTATACTTATAGGTGTTGCAATACTGTTTGTTGTTGCAATTCTCAAGGAAAACGGAAAGAATGTTCTTAAATCTGTTGCTACAGGAAGCATACCGTTGAAATGGTCAGTTATGATAGGGCTTATAATGGCTATAGTTATATTTGGTGCTTATGGCCCTGATTACGGTATTGTTGATACGATATATGCACAATTTTAGGTGGTACTATGGAAAAAGACAAAACTGTAAATGATGAAACCAAAATAAAAACCCCCGAAACTGATATTCCCGAAAAAACCGAGCCTGACAAGAGCAAAGTGTCTGAGGAGAAGAAATCCGATGATAAGGAAAGCAAGGTATCAGAGGAGAAGAAATCCGATGATAAGGAAAGCACTGAATCTGAGGAAAAAAAATCCGATGGCAAGTCTGGCAAGGGTGTCTGGTACTATTCCAAGAAATTCATAAGATTTGTGTGTTTCTTTACGATACTCGGCGTACTTATGAGTGTCTGCGGATATGCCCTGATGCCGAAAAATAACTCTAAGGCAAGCGGAATGCCAAATGAGCATTCTGTCGGCTTCTATTCTCAGCCGCCGGGAAGTATCGACGTATTTTTTGTCGGAAACAGTAATACATATGCGGCATTTTCACCTGTTGAGATGTGGAGGGAATACGGCATACAGACCTATACATCAGGTGTCGGCTTTGAAACAACTGTCGAGGCTTACACAATGCTTGTAGAAATGTTCAAGTATCATACTCCTAAGGCTGTTGTTCTTGAAACAGACTGTGTATTCTCTGAAAGACGTGGTGCCGATACATTTGGTGAAGCTTTTGAAAAGCTTGCATACTGGGAAGTTCCGCTTCTCAAATATCATAACCGCTGGAAAGATGTAAAATTCGGAGATATGTTCAAATCACCTGTATATACATGGCACTCATACTCTCACGGACAGTATGTTTCAGCTGAGGTACAGCCTTGCAGAACCGTAAAGCCGATAATAAAGACGGATTTCGTTGAGCAGATGGGACCGATATCATATTTCGGACTTTCCTCAATAATTTCTCTTTGCAAGGAGAAAAATGTAGATCTGATGTTTGTATATGTTCCGTGTATTAAATCATGGAAGTATCAGCGTCACAATGCTATTAAGGAGATAGCCGATGCAAACGGCATTGAGTTCATAGACTATAACCTTATGATAGATGATATAAAGATTGACTGGCTCAAGGATACAAGAGATAAGGGCACACACCTTAATGTATATGGTGCACAAAAGATATCCAAACATATGGGTGAACGTCTTGTCGAAAAGTATTCCCTTAAAGATCTTCGTGACAACAAAGAGCTTTCCGAACTCTGGGAAAAGGATTATCAGGATTATCTGAAACAGATAAAACGTACAAAACAGCAGTCTGTCAACTGATTAATGCAGACAAAGTAAAAAAACACGGTAAACCCGTAACTAAGGTTTATCGTGTTTTTTATTTTAATTTGGAAATACAAAAGTGAAAAGCGGAATTATCCAATTCAGCACAACTTAAATAATTCCACTTTCCACTTTCCAAATTCCACATTTAATATAAAGTATCAGTCATTTTTTATCAGTGTCATTGCAAGTCCTATCTGGTTATAAACATATTCCACACGGTCTTCATCATATACCTTTGTTCCTGAAAGCGGATCTGTAAATGTCACTGTGCCTTTTTCAGTGTCGTAGCCGTTCATTACAATGCAGTGGATATTGGTTATCCATGGGTAGTCCCTGCCGTTGTACATCTCGTGGAAGTCCTCGTCATCGTATGTGTAGGGATCGTAAAGCCCTCCTGTTATCCAGAACACTATCGGGTATCCGTTTTCGATTATTTTGTAGAAGTCCTTGAAATCTTTGTCTGTAAGGTCAACCGGAGAAACATCAAGATTTTTTGCATCTATATAGTTTTGTGCTGTCTGTACAAGTCCCGGTGGATATATACCTGTTCCGTCATTCTTGTGCGGATCACCGAAAAATGTTGTGACATAGCTTTCGCCTATCGGCATATAATTATCTGCAAGCTCTGTTTTTGATGTCGGATATCCGAGCGCATTGAATGCCATTGCCAATGATACGGACTCACAGCCGGTTGGCAGTTCAGGATTCTGATTTATAAATGGAACGTCTATATTATAGCTTTTGTTTTTCAGCTCGCCTTTCATTATTTCTTCGGCTTTCTGTTCGGCGGCTGTTGGTGCGGTACTGTTTGCTGTTGCGGCGGCAGTTTTATCATTTTCAGTGCTTGCGGAACTTTTGCTTGTCTGTTTGCTTGTGTTGTTTTCAGCCTTTTTACTTCTTTCGGTACTGCTTGCGGAAGTTGTTTTTGTTCCAGATGTATCATGTGCCGGTTTTTGGCTGACACATGAGCAAAGTGAAAGCGTTAATGTCAGGGCAAGTGCGATCACGGCGGATCCTTTCATAATTATTGTCACTCTCTTTCTTTATGTACGGCAGGATTTTTGTAATTATTTTTGGTTTTCTATAGTATAGATTAATACAAGAATGGATTTTTTGCAACCTTTATTTTTCGATATGAAAAAACAGCTCTTATATCGTCAGGCATAAAAGCTGTAATTAAGTAATAAATATGTTCTTGCGGGTTCTTGAAGGTATCTTTTACAAGCGTGATGATTTCGTGATATTGTACGCTCAAAAGTTCATTGAAATTTGAGCGTAAACCACGAGAACCAAGCTAAAATCATGTACTCAATGTGCTTTTAGCTCGTCAAAGCATGAGTTGCATATTGTCTGTCCTTTATATGTGATGATATCATCAGCCGATCCGCAAAAAATGCATGAAGGACGATATTTCTTTATTATCACGCTTTCACTGTCAACGAAAAATTCCACATAATCTTCACCGTCTGTTATGTTCAGTGATTTTCTGATGTCGGCAGGTAGAACCAGCCTGCCAAGCTTGTCGATCTGTCTTACACATCCTACTGCTCTCATTAACTTTGCCCCCCTTTTGTTTTTTATTGTTGAAATATATCGACTATTATAATTATATAGTACTATTTATTGATACAAAAGTCAATACTAATAGTAAAATAATGAAATATTTTTTTTAAATAATTGTATTGCTTGTCGGAAAATGAAGAATGTACGGCAGGAATGCGATTTTTTATTGAAAATGCGATAAATAAAGAAAAACAGTGGATTTTACGGTTTTTTGATAACGGAAAAATATTGCACTATTGTGACATGAAAATTGTGAGTTTACAGAAGTTTTTATGATACCAAAGTGTATGTTTTGGGAAATCGTGCTAATAATGGGAGGTGTAGGATTGCTTAATTATATATGGTTCGGTATGCTTGTTCTGAGTGTTCTGTGTTCACTGTTTACGGGCAGGACGGCGGAGCTTTCAAGGGCTGTTACCGATGGTGCGGACAAGGCTGTAAGGCTTGTTATATCTATGGCAGGAGTTATGTGTCTGTGGACGGGCATACTTAAAATAGCTGAGAAAAGCGGTGTTACAGAGAAAATATCTGCACTTCTTGCGCCTGTTATAAAACTTGTAATGCCTGAATGCAGAAACAACAAAAAGGCTATGGAAGCCGTCAGCGCAAATATAACTGCGAATATTTTCGGTCTCGGAAATGCCGCTACGCCGCTCGGACTTAAAGCTATGAAGGAACTTCAGAAAACAAACAGGCTCATTAATTCACCTGACAACAGCATGGTCATGTTTGTTGTAATAAATACTGCCTCGCTCCAGCTCATACCGTCAACCATTGCCGCTATGCGACAGGCGGCAGGGAGTGAACAGCCTTTTGCAATTCTGCCTTATATATGGATAACATCTATCCTTACGCTTATAACTGGTATTATGCTTGCAAAAATATTTTCTTTCCGGAGGTGATGTTACGGACAGTATAGGTATGCTTGCCGTTCCTGTGGCTATTGTTCTGACGGTTATTATCGGTGCATTTAAAAAAGTTGACCTTTTCGGAAGCTTTACCGAGGGCGCTAAGGAGGGCATAGGCTCGCTGATTTCCATTGCACCTTCGCTTATAGGACTTGTTATTGCTGTCACTATGCTTGAAGCCTCGGGATTTTTTGATATACTTACAGGTATTATGTCGCCGGTGTGCAGTTTTGTCGGGATACCGCCGGAAGTTCTGCCGCTTGGTCTTATGCGCCCTGTGACGGGCAGCGGCTCATTTGCCATGCTTTCGTCTATACTCGAAAAATACGGTGCTGACAGTCTTATCGGAAGAACGGCATCTGTTATGGCAGGCTCTACGGAAACTACCTTCTATGCGATAACGGTGTATTATGGTTCTGTCGGGCTTTCAAAAACACGCCATACTATCCCTGCTGCTCTCGGGGCGGATATTTTCGGTATGATAATTGCATGTGCCGTTGTAAAAATGTTTTGAAAAACATGGCGGAGGTGATATAATAAGCATAAGGCGGTGATGATATGCTTACGGAAAAGGAAAAAATACAGCGTGCAAGAATGTACATGAATATGCTTAGCAAGGGAATTGATCCGATAAGCCGTAAAAGCTTTGGTGATGATACGGCTCTGAACAATGAAAGGCTTAAAAAATGTTTTGCCTATGTATATGATGTGCTGGGGAATACGCTTGATGATATGGACAATAATAAAAAGCGTACTGAAAGACATTCCGGAACAAAGGCTGACTTCTATATAACACCGGAGGAACGTGAGAGGGTAAAGATTTCTGATGAGGAGTGTGTTATTTCTGAATTTACAAATGCTGTTAACGAGGCTGTAAATGATGCGAGCCGTAAAAAGCTTCAGGCAAAGAAAATCAATGACTGGCTTGTAAATGAAGGCTATCTGAAAAACTCATCTGACAGTAATGGAAAAGTCCGCAGGGAACTTACGGGACGTTCCGGCGAGATCGGTATAACCTCAAAGCAGGGAATGGGAGCTTTCGGGCCTTATACCATAATTCTGTACACCAGACAGGCACAGGAATTTGTTCTTGAAAATATCGACAGGATAATTGAATACAAAGAGGAGGAAATTTAAATGTACAGAGTAAAGGAAATAGTGGAGCCGGATTTTGGCTGTGAGGGACTGCCGGAGGGTGAGGAAATATGCTGTGAAACGGTTCTTGAAGATATTGACAGCGGAGAAATTATTACTTTAAAAGTTCCCGATGCACAGCTTTACGCAAAATGTATCGTTGAGGGAAGTTTTGTTGAATATAAAAACGGCTCTCTGGACAAAATAAAAGAGTGCTGATGTTTACGGAATGTAATATTTTTGATGGTTAAAAGTCACAAAATGGATATATAATACCTTTTAATATACAATTTGTAGAAAGGGAAAAAAGTTTTAAAAAAGGTGTTGACAAATGAAGAAAAAGGTGGTATTATAACAAAGCTGTCGCACGGAGCGGCTGAGAAAAAGAGCTTGAAACAGGCTTGAATA
>Ga0256407_10000889_pt1 | contig 67409 bp, 52 predicted proteins | sample RumenRJG_04DNA_FD_193489 | JGI IMG/M metagenome (GOLD analysis project Ga0256407, IMG submission 193489) | Bovine rumen microbial communities from Lethbridge, Alberta, Canada - RJG_04 | ecosystem: Host-associated > Mammals > Digestive system > Stomach > Rumen | place: Canada: Alberta... | reverse complement strand
CGCAAAACGCCGGAATAAGGGCCGGGTGAATATTTATGATCTTATTGGGAAAAGCATCCACGAATTCCGGAGGTATAACCACCATGCATCCTGCCAGCACCACCAGATCCACATTAAGGCTTAAGGCATAATCCAGCATAGCCTTATTAAACTCTGCCCTGGTAGCAAAATCTTTAGGGGACACCGCCCTGGTCTCAATCCCTGCGGCAGCAGCTCTCTCCAGGGCATATGCATTCTTATTATTTGAAAATACAGCCTTTATACGGGCATTGGTAATCTTCCCATCCCTGATAGCATCTATTATGGCCTGGAGGTTAGTTCCGCCCCCTGAAACCATTACAAGCAGATCTAACATAATTCAACGCCCTTCTCACCTGAAAGAACATCACCGATAACGAATGCCTTCTCCCCTGCAGCCTCAATAGCACTGATAGCTGAGTGAACATCAGCCTCCGAAAGGGCAAGCACCATTCCTATACCCATATTAAAGGTGTTATACATCACATGTTCTTCAATCTTTCCTTCCTTGGCCAGCATCCTGAAAATAGGAGGAACATCATAAGAGTTCTTCTTAATCTCGGCCCTTACTCCGTCATGGAGCATACGGGGAACATTTTCGTAGAAGCCGCCTCCTGTAATATGGCTGCAGCCCTTAATGGTAATACCCGCATCCTTAACGGATTTAAGGGCCTTAACATAGATCTTGGTGGGAGTAATAAGGGTCTCTCCCAAAGTACCGGCCAGATCGTCATATCTCATATTAAGGGAAGTCTTAGTCATATCAAATACGCTTCTTACTAAAGAGAATCCGTTGCTGTGAACTCCCGATGAAGCTATACCTACCAGCACATCCCCTGCCGCAATGGATTTGCCGGTAATCAGCTTAGGCTCGTCTACCACACCTACAGCAAATCCTGCCAGGTCATATTCGTCCTCGGGATAGAATCCCGGCATCTCCGCAGTCTCGCCGCCGATAAGTGCTGCTCCTGACTGAATACAGCCTTCAGACACACCCTTAACTATAAGAGCGATCTTTTCCGGGTAGTTCTTCCCGCAGGCTATATAATCCAGGAAAAACAGAGGCTCGCCTCCCGCGCAGGCAATATCGTTAACGCACATAGCCACACAGTCGATTCCCACGGTATCATGTTTATCCATAAGAAAAGCAATCTTTAACTTCGTTCCCACACCATCGGTTCCGGAAACTAAGGTGGGCTTCTCCATCCCCTTAAAAGCATTCATTGAAAATGCTCCCGAAAAACCGCCTATATCAGTTAAAACCTCAGGTCTCATGGTCTTTTGTACATGCTCCTTCATAAGCCTCACAGACTCATAACCGGCTTCAATATCCACACCCGACTTCTTATAATCCATATACTCCATCCTTTCCGAAATTCATTCCTCTTTATTTTGTCTCAAGGTAGTCCTTATACCCTATCTTCGCCAGCTTCTCCGCCTTAGCCTCAACACCCTGGGCCTGCTTCTTTGAATACTCTTTAAGCTTACCAAGAAGTGTATTATCAGAGGTTGCAAGAATCTTTGCTGCCAAAAGGCCTGCATTGGCTCCGCCGTTAATAGCTACCGTGGCAACAGGAATACCACTGGGCATCTGCACTATGGAATAAAGGGAATCCCTTCCTCCAAGAGAAGTGGTATGCATGGGGATTCCTATAACGGGCATGGGGAATATGGCTGCGCACATACCGGGTAAATGAGCCGCCATACCTGCGCCGGCAATAATAACCTTAAATCCCTTTTCCTCTGCTGTCTTAGCATACTCAAAAAACTTATCCGGCTGTCTGTGAGCCGAAATAATAGTCATCTCATAACTGATCCCTAATTCATCCAGAATGCCTGCAGCCTTGGCCATAACCGGCATATCCGAATCGCTGCCCATAACTATTCCAACTAAAGCCATCTTATATCCTCCTTTATTTGAATGCCTCATTTAAGCTTTCAGTTCCCGGAAGTACAAATCTTCCGTCCTTTATAATCTCCGTTCCTTTTCCGGCAGAGTCAAAAGCCACTATACTTCCCAGCTCCGAATAAGGAATGGTAATATCCGTATGACAGTTAAAATATGCCCTTGTCATATCACTCTTACGATACTTTGAAGTAATCTCGTTATCCCGGCAGATAATCTCTTTGCCGTCAGGATTATACACCGGAAGATCCTCATTTAAGGTGTAACAGGTATCTCCTACCGCAAAATGGGGTCCCATCTTCTCTGCAATAAGGATAGGCAGTTTGTGGGCTATATCATACTTCTCCGCCATAACATAAGCCGTGGTATTAGTTCCTATGGCGAACTCACCAAGAGGAAGGGTCTCATGGTTAAATAAGAGGTTATCATTTAAATACCGCTTATTCTGAGCCTCATCATCGAAGTTCTTGCAGGAACAATTCTTGATCATTCCGTCCTCAAACTCCACTATAAGATCCTTAAAGAGGAGTTTTTTCAAATAAACCTTGGTCACATGAAGAGTTCCGGAAGTTCCCACAAGCCTGGGAGAAGTAAATACCTCGCCTACGGGAATGTTAACATCCGCCACGCAGTTCTCAAACTTGGTCTCTTTATCCTTATTCAGAATGCCGCAAAGGCAGACTTTTAAGTCAGTCTTATTATCTCCCTTTCCCTTTATCTCAACATACTCGCTTTCATCAAACACATCTATCATCTTCTGCTGGACATCGCGGTAGAGATTGTAATCCAAAGTGTTGATCTTTATCACTTCTTCAAATATCTCTTCAAAATGCTCTCCGATATCCGGTGTAGGGAAGGAAATAATGGTAAAGGATCTCTCGTTATAATTAATATACTCCGTTATCAGCTGCTTTGACTTACTCTGATAATTAACCCGGATCTTCCTCTGAGCATCATTTAACTTAAAAGCAGAATCTTTATCCTCCGGTGCAAAAGGCTCCTCTCCGAAAACCTCTAATACAGCCGGTCCGGCATAGTCCCGCATATAGTTCTTGTTCTTCTCATAGGCCTTCTTTAATTCATCTAATTTGCGCTCTGCAAAATTATTGTCGTAAAAAAGGGCAAAATCATCCTTGTGATCATAATCATACTGGCGATTAGGAGACGGGCCGTAAAGACCGTTGGAAATAATCCTGTTTCTGAAAATAGCCTGAATGGGTGCCCTGTAAATCAGGGGAATAAGACCCAGAGACTGCAAATTAAGCAAAACACGCTTAATAACCCGCTCGAAGCCGATACAGTAATGAACACTTGCATATTTCTTCTTGGACAGGTCTTTGCCTGCAAGTTCAAAGCCCTTGCGATAACCTTCCGTCATGGTATCTGCCATGAGATTAATCTTTTCTTCCGGCAGGCTGTTAAGGCATTTGGCGATATAAAGGGTAGTTCCGGAAATATACTCGCCGTATCTGTATAAATAATTGGTATCATTCAGGTCACAGTTCAGGATAATATCCCTTGCAAAACTCATCTTTGGATCATAAAGTTCTGCCACATAATTATCAACGAATACTTCGGCATAATCGCTGTTAAACCAGTAGAGGGTATCCCTTAATGCTTCCTCCGTAGGCAGTTCCTCTGCCTCAAACATGTTATATATCTCAACAAACAGTTCCTCATAAAGAGTCATCTCATACAAACGGCTCTCACAGGCAAAGGAAATGATGCTGCGGATATCGGTATACAGAAAGCATAAGTACTTAGCATATTCTTTGGGGAAAATGCGGGCGCAGAGATCCGGATTGGCAAAGCTCTCCTCGTATCTTCCGGGAAGGATATCTCCGAAAAGTCTGGCATTAATATCCTGCCAAACCCATGAAGATGTAGGGTAGACTCCATCTGCTATGCCGAATGACATGCCGTTTACATATGAAATAAACTCAGCCACATATGAGAAATACCCCCGGTATGTATCGGGAACCGTCTCTTCCCCCGGAATCTCACGAATCCTCTGGGATACCAGCTCAAATCTTTCCGCTACTTCTTCATTTCTCTCTTTAAAATAATCCCTGTAATCCATAATATCTCCCCGTCAGTTATATAATCCGAAAACAAGAATAAGGGCCCATAGAAGCACAAAGGCCACATTAACGAAAAAACCGGCCTTGGTGAATATAAAAGTCCGATCACCGTTCTTAACATTTAAGGCTCCCAGAACAAGGCCTACAATAGAAAAAATCATGGAAAAAAGGCCTACGAGTCCTATTCCCGCACCGGCTTTTCCTCCACGAAGAAATGAAACCAAAATCAGCACAAGAAAAGAAACCGCAGAAATGACCCCACATATCAATGCTACGATTCCGTTTTCATTTTCTTTAATTGTAGTGAGCTTAATCTCTCTGCGTCTTCTTGATGTTCTCATCTCTAAATCATCTTTCTAAAACAAAAGTTTAGAACGGGAGCTGAGAAGTTTTCCTCCGCTTACTATGGAGAGTACTCCGCATGCAATCCCGTATGCAAGTATGACTACACCGATAATAATACATACCGCGCCGCTGAAAGAAAGGTCTTTGTGAAGTTTTTCCATGTTCTCGCTATCCATTTTAAATCCTCCTTAAGCACCATATTGTTTATAATACTCATCTATTGCATTCTTTAATGGATCATCTATTATAATCTTTCCCTTATAGGGCTTATTGTAAAGATGTTCAACCACATCGCCCATGGTAACTATAGCTGTGGTCTTCAAGCCGAAAGTCTCAGCGATCTCCGCCAGGGCGCTCTTAGAACCGGTACCTCTCTCCATTCTGTCAACGGAGACCACCAGCCCCAGAACATCTACCTTGCCCTGTTCTTTAATAATAGGCAGGGTCTCACGAATGGAAGTCCCTGCAGTGGTAACGTCTTCTATGATCACTACCTTATCACCGTCGGAAATGGGGCTTCCAAGCAGGATGCCTTTATCACCGTGATCCTTTATCTCCTTACGGTTACTGCAATATTTAACGTCCTTGCCATATTCTTCGCTGATGGCAACGGATGTGGTAACGGTAAGGGGAATACCCTTGTAAGCCGGTCCGAAAAGGACATCAAACTCAAGACCGAAGGCATCTTTTATGGCTCTTGCATAGTACTTACCCAGTCTGGCAAGCTGACTGCCGGTGCGATAAAAGCCCGTATTAACGAAAAAAGGGGTCTTCCTTCCGCTCTTCGTAACGAAGTCTCCGAATTTCAAGACTTCGCAGTCAATCATAAACTCTATAAACTCTTCCTTATATCTCTCCATTATTCTTCCTCACACAAATAATATACAATGAATTTTATCACAAAAAAGGCTTATTTTACAATACCTATCATATCCCTGACATCCTCAAAACCGTTATTTTTCATATAATCTTCTATACCCCTGACAATATCTGCAGTTGCATAAGGATTAAAGAAATTAGCGGTTCCCACAGATACCATGGTGGCCCCCGCCAGGATAAATTCCACTGCATCATCGGCGCAGCTTATACCTCCCATACCGATAATGGGAAGACTTACTGCATTGGCAGTCTGATAAACCATACGTATGGCAATGGGCTTAATGGCAGGGCCTGACATGCCCCCTGTCTTATTGGCCAGTACAAACTGCCTTTTATTAATATCTATCTTCATTCCCGTCAAAGTATTAATAAGTGAGAGGGCATCTGCTCCTCCCGCTTCAACGGCTCTTGCCATAACCGTAATATCCGTTACATTGGGAGAAAGCTTCATAATAACCGGCTGCTTGGCATGGGCCTTAACGGCCTTTGTAATATCCTCTGCCATAGCCGGGTCCTGTCCGAAGGCAATGCCCCCCTCTTTGACATTGGGGCAGGAGATATTGATCTCCAGCATATCCACCTCCGTGTCGGAAAGTCTTTCAACTGTCTCTATATAATCCTCCTTAGTCCTGCCGCATACATTTACGATAATCCGGGTATCGTATTTCTTCAGAAAGGGAATGTCTCTTTCGATAAATACGTCTATTCCGGGATTCTGCAGTCCTATGGCATTAAGCATTCCGCCGTAGACTTCCGCTACTCTGGGAGTGGGATTTCCGGGCCAGGGCACATTTGCCACCCCTTTTGTGGTAACAGCACCAAGCTTGGAGAGATCTACGAATTCCGAATACTCCTTACCCGACGCAAATGTACCGGAGGCGCATGTTACGGGGTTCTTAAAAGTAACTCCTGCTATGGAAACCGAAGTATTCATCAGATCTCCACCTCCTCTGCATCAAATACGGGACCTTCCGTACATACCCTGGCGTTGTTAACATGGGTATGGGAATTCTCCGATGCAGTCTTGCATACGCAGCCCAGACAGGCTCCTACTCCGCATGCCATACGCTCCTCAAGGGAGATGTAGGCCGGTATCTTATTCTCCGCTGCGTACTTTTTAACTGCGGAAAGCATCACCAGAGGTCCGCAGGCATATATAATGTCACCGGATAAGTTATCTGCCTTAATGGCATCCATAACATTCCCCTTAACTCCGATTATGCCGTTTTCGCTGGAAATGTGGAGTTCTCCGGCAGATGCCAGTTCATTTTTCAGGAAAATCTCATCACGGTAGCCTGCAACTATTACGGGATCCTCAAGGTTTTTGGCCAGTTCCAGCATAGGGGGTATACCGATACCTCCCCCTATAAGGAGGACTCTTCCCCCTTTAATGGGAAAACCGTTTCCCAAGGGGCCTAAGATCTTTACTTCATCACCGGAACTAAGCCTTGATATGCGCTTTGTCCCCTTACCTGCAAGGCGGTATACCAGCCGCAGGGTTCCCTGAGCCTTGTTTATCTCGCATATGCTTATGGGTCTTGGCAAAAGCAGGGAGGCGTCATCCGTATAAACATTGATAAACTGTCCCGGCAGGGCGGCCTCTGCCACCTCTCCGGCCTTGATCCACATACTGTATATATCTTTTCCTATCATATTCTGGCTGAGAATACATGCATCTATATATTTTTTCATATCTAGTTCTTTCCTAATGCCCAGTTAATGTCTTCTATCATATCAATAGTCGCCTGCCGCGACGCATTTGCGAAATCTTCTCCTCCGAAGGACTCATACTTCTCCTGCTGATAAGCAGCTATGATACCTCTTGAAGAATTAATGATGGCTCCGTATCCGTCGTCATTGAAGAATCCCAGAAGATCAACTGCTTTTCCGCCCTGGGCACCATAACCCGGTACCAGGATATAAGACTTGGGCATAAGCATACGAAGTGTCATGCCCAGTTCAGGATAAGTAGCCCCGCATACAGCTCCTATATAAGAGTATTCCTTGCCCATATGCTCTGAAGCCCAGGCATCCACCATCATTGCAACATGCTGGTAAATGGGAAATCCGTCGCTGACCTTGTCCTGGAGTTCGCCGCTGGAAGGATTGGAAGTCTTAACAAGGACGAACAAGCCCTTCTTCTCCACCTTTGCCACCTTGATAAAAGGCTCGATACCGTCACTTCCCAGATAAGGATTCACCGTAACGAAATCCTCGTTAAAGCCCTGGCATACCGTATTCCCAATAAGAACACTGCCTATGTGACCTTCCGCGTAAGCCTCCGAGGTAGAACCGATATCACCTCTCTTAATATCTCCGATAACCACCAGGCCCACATCCTTGGCGTAATCCACAGTCTTCTTGAATGCTATCATGCCCTCCACGCCAAACTGCTCATACATGGCAATCTGGGGCTTAACAGCCGGAACTATATCATATATCTTATCTATAATCTGTCTGTTAAATTCAAAAATGGCTTCCCCGGCCCCCTTTAAGGTCTCTCCGTGCTTCTCGAAAGCCGCAGCCTTAATATGATCCGGTATAAATGAAAGCTTGGGGTCAAGCCCAACAACCACCGGTGCATTAGTATCCTTAATTCTTTCTACCAACCTGTTGATCATTTCTTTTACCTCTTTTCGTATACTACATTACCTGCAAGTATGGTGTATTCTACCCGGCCCTTTACCTTGCGGCCGTGGAAAGGCGTATTTTTACCCTTTGAAGCGAAGGTATTCTTATCTATGGTAACTTCTGCCTTAGGGTTAAATATCACTATATCAGCCACACGCCCCACGCTTATATCCCCTTTATGGATACCCAGAACCTTGGCCGGATTATAACTCATCTTAGCTGCCATATCCAAAGGCCTAATGAGTCCTTTATCCACCAGTTCAGTGAAAGTCAGACAGGCGCTGGTCTCTAAACCGACTATGCCGAAGGGGGCATCCTTTATCCCCTTTTCCTTCTCCTCCTTGGAGTGAGGGGCGTGATCCGTGGAAATGACACTCATAATCCCCTCTGAGAGGCCCTTAACCAGGGCATCCTTATCTTCTTTAGTCCGAAGAGGCGGGTTCATTTTATAGTTGGCATCGTCTTCTTTAATATCATCCGATGTCAGAGTAAAATGATGGGGACAGACTTCTGCAGTCAGATCTATTCCTTCTGTCCTTGCGCTCTTTACCATATCCACGCTGTATCTGGTAGAGCAATGACACAGGTGAAGTCTCGCCCCAGTCTCCTTTGCCAGTAAGATATCCCTGGCAGCTATAACATCTTCAACTGCGTTGCTGATACCCTTCATACCAAGACGGGCACTGTTCTCATCCAAGTTCATTACCCCGCCTTCTACCAGATTAATATCTTCACAATGGGCAAGGACGGGAATGCGCTTTTCTGCGGCTATCTTCATGGCCTTTCTGTACAGACCGGAATCCATGACTGATTTGCCGTCTTCAGAGATGGCACATATACCGTGATCGATCATACCTTCGATATCTGAAAGTTCCCTGCCTCCCATACCCTTGGTAACCGCCCCCACCTGAAGGACATTTATAAGGGCGTCTCTCTTAATTATGCTGTTGATTTCGTCAACCATCTCGATACTATCAATAACCGGCCTGGTATTGGGCATGGCCACAATAGTAGTAAAGCCGCCCTTTGCAGCCGCAGCCGTTCCTGTCTTAACATCTTCCTTGTATTCCTGTCCGGGAGTACGAAGGTGAACATGAAGGTCTATAAAGCCGGGCATAACAAAACAGCCTGAAGCATCGATTGTATCACATTCAGGCTGTTCTAAGTCTTTTCCAATGCCTGTTACCTTTCCCTCACAAACCAAAACATCAAGAACATCGTCTGTACCGGTGGCAGGATTAATAACCCGACCATTTTTAATAAGTAACATACATTTCCTCACTGTAATTCTTATTCATTAAACATCTGGTAAATATCGATCTTAAGCACGTCAGTCTCGTTCATTCCCACAAAGGTGCAGCCGTAATGCTTATATCCGTCTTCACCCTCACTCTTGCGAACAATCTCAATAACGCAATCAATAACTTCCTTAGTCCAAATCTGAAGCTTGGTATCGAAATATTTACCCACTTCCAGGTCATGCCTGCATTTAAAACCAATTCCGGAACGGGAAAGGTCCGTAACCTCAACATTCAGATATTTTACTGTGACCACTTCATCAATCTCAAGCTCCTCCAGCTTAAGATCAACCTCCAGCGGAAGCCTTTTGCTTCTACGTCTTTCTTCTCCCATATCCTGCCCTCCAAAATATTCTACCCTCATTTGGTTGTTTTCAACCTAAATCTAATTGTATATTATTTGGCTTTGATAAACAAGGATTAATTTAGATGAAAGGAAGACAGGTTCTGAATCGAACCTGCCTTCCTCTATGTATATTATATTTACCCTTTTTATTATGCGAATAAGGGGCTGATAACTCTTAAGATTTCAAGTACTGCCAGTGAGAATACTACCCACCATGAAGCTGCCGGTGCCGGATAGCTTTCAGCTGCAGAAGTTTCTGTTGTTGCTGTTGTAGTGTTAACTACTGCGTTGTTAGCTGCTGCGTTTCCGTTTGCGAATAATGTTACATCACTTACGAATACTTCGTTGTTGTCGTCGTCATCGTCATCACTGTAGCTTCCGTATGCTGCAGCATTTGCTCTTACAACATTGTTAGCTGCCATGGGAGCTGCCTGTGCAGGAACGATTACTTCTTCGATAATATCTTCAACTTCTTCATCATCTGAATCAGCTGTCATCTCAACTGCCGGGATTACTTCTACCTTGCTCTTCTCGTTGATCTCTTTTCTGAGTTCTTCACGCTTTGTGATAAGCTCTTCAAGATCTGCTGATGCTTTTTCAAGGTCTGTCTTTGCGTTGTTAAGGATACCTTCAAGGATCTCCATTGCCTTCTCATCTGATCCAGCTGCAAGAACCTTTGCTAAGTCTTCTTCGCTTAAGAAACCTTTAAGTTCTTCTGCTAAGTTAGCGATCCTTGACTTCTTCTCTTCGATTACACTGATAACACTCTCAAGTGCCTCTACCTTATCTGATGCTTCGTTGATCTTTTCCTTTGTATCAGCAATGGTCTCAGAGTATGCTTCATACTTCTCTACAAGCTTTGAAGCGTTCTCGATGTAAGCTAAAAGTCCTTCGTCGTCCTTTGTTGAAACTCTGATGCCTGTAGCATTTGCGCTGTTTGTCTGAACGATCTTGCGGGCTGCGATTCCGTCTACATAGTATACACCGTCTTTTAAAGTAACTGTTCCATTCTCTACGCCTTCCTTAAGCTCGTCGATGCAAATGTATTCTTTGCTTCCGTCTGCCTTGTCAATTGCGTATACATCGTACATACCTGAGTTGACACCGTTCTTGAATTCCGGGGTAACACCCTTCTTGCCGAGATCGGTAAAGTGGCTGATCTGATACTTTGATGCTATGATATCTTCTTCCGGCTTCTCGAAAATGATGATTTCTCTTGAGTTACCGATTCTGTACCACTGGTTGTCTTCTTTTACTACTCTGTCTGTTCTGTCAATATTGAAGTAACGATTTACTACCTTGCCGTTCTTATCTGTGTAAGTTACTACGCAGTATGAGCTGTCCTGGCGGTCAAATCCTCTCTGTGTTGCCGAGCTGTAAGAAATGTTTGTAGCTCCCTCATCCATCATGTTGGGGATGATGTATCCTGTCATAATGGACTTCATAAGCTTGTTCTGGCTAATCCAGTCTTTTTCTTTATCAGAAGCTGCCTTTGTAGCTTTGATATCTTCTACAAGAGCTTCTTCTTTCTTAAGAGCACTAACTGCCTTGTCATATGCGCTTTCAAGAGCTTCTACGTCCTTCTTTGCTTCCTCAAGCTTCTCAGCTGCCTTCTTAGCGCTTCCATCTTCAGCCTTAAGAGTCTTTACTGTATTCTCATATGCTGCCTCAGCCTTCTCAAGTTCCTTCTTTGCCCCTTCAAACTTGTCGCTGATTGCTGCGATAACTGTTTTCTTTGTCTCGATATCATTTGCTGCATTGTTTGTAATTGTATCCAGCTTATCAAGAGCCTCATTTACCTGATCTGATGTTGATCCGGAATTCTTGATAAGACTTACCAGGTCATTTGCCTGAGCCTTTGTCTGAGCTGCAGCTTCTACTGCCTGGCTTGCAACCTCAGCTGCTGATGAAATGTTTGCTACTGCTTCATTTGCCTTATCATCTGCATCCTTGTCTGCCTTAGCTGCTGCATTGATCTCATTTTCTACTGTTTGGATTTCGGAAGCTGCTTCATTTACTGTTTCTGAAGAAGTAATGTTTTCAATTTCTTCAACAAATGCTTCAACGCTTTCACTTGCGATTGCGCCGCCATCATTAACTGATGCGTCTACTGAAGTCTCGATTGCTTCTACTGAAGTTGCTGCTGCTGCAACTGCTTCCTTAGCTTCTTCTAAACCATTTGCAAATACCGGTGTAGAAATACTTGTTGTTGCTACGATTGTTGCAATGATTGTTGCGATAACTTTAGCTGCTTTGTTGTTTGTCCGATTATTCTTCATTTTTATCCTCCAAGTCGCTTGTTGTGAGTTGCTTCCTGCCTCACGCTTTATATATCGGTGACGGCTTAGGACGACTTAACGGACAAAAATTTCCAGTAAAAAACACCTGCCTTATGCAGGTGTTGTCGTTATTGAGACTTTATACCTAAAAAAAATATTTTTTATTAATTTTTTATTAACATGGCATCCCCGAAGGAGAAAAACCTGTAGCCCTCTTCTACAGCGCATTTGTAGGCTTCTAAGATGAATTCTCTGCCTGCTAAAGCGGATACCAGCATAAGAAGTGTTGACTCCGGAAGATGGAAATTTGTAATCAAGTCATCAAGGACTTTGAATTTATATCCTGGGTAAATGAAGATATCAGTCCAGCCTGATGATTCTTCCAAATGACCTGTCTCGTCGGCTGCGGATTCTATGGTACGGCAGCTGGTGGTTCCCACACAGATAACCCGACCGCCCCTTCTCTTAGTCTCATTTATGGTGTCTGCCGCTTCCTTGGTGATCTGATAAAACTCGGAATGCATATGGTGGTCTAAGATATTCTCCACCTTAACGGGTCTGAAGGTTCCCAGGCCCACATGAAGTGTAACATAGGCGAGATTAACTCCCTTTTCTTCAATCTCCTTTAATAATTCCGGAGTAAAATGAAGTCCTGCCGTAGGTGCCGCCGCAGATCCGTCATATTTTGCATAAACGGTCTGATAACGGTTCTTATCCTTAAGCTTGTGCTTTATATAGGGTGGCAGAGGCATCTGTCCCAGCTTATCTAATATTTCTTCAAAAATGCCCTCATAGGTAAACTTAATATGCCTGTTACCATCATCGCCGATATCAAGGATCTCTCCCTTAAGAAGACCGTCTCCGAAGGAAAGGAGCGCCCCCGGACGGCACTTCTTACCCGGGCGGACTAAGCATTCCCAAATGTCTTTCTCTGTCCTTTTAAGCAAAAGAACTTCAACCTCGGAAGTCATACCTTCCTTGGTCCCGAAGAGTCTGGCAGGGATAACCTTGGTATTATTAAGCACCAGACAGTCTCCCGGACGAAGCAGTCCGGTAATATCCTTAAATACCTTATGCTCAATCTTTTTACTTTCCCGATCTAAGACCATAAGTCTGGAGGAAGACCTGTCTTCCAAAGGATCCTGGGCTATAAGCTCTTCCGGCAGTTCATAATAGAAATCGTGTAAATTCAACTCAATACCTCAGTCTCGATTAATAATAAATATTTAGTACGTTTAGCCTTAATACAATAATACATACTATGCAAAAAAACAAGACCGGACATAACTTCCGGTCTCGTAAGTTTAGAAAAATGAAAATGAAAATCTTGACTATTTAGCAGATACTACGAAATTAGATCCGTTGAATGAAAGAGTCATAGTAACACCTGATGTGCTGCACTCGCTAAGGTCAAGTCCCTGGAACTCAACTGAATCTCCCTCACCGTCAACTGCCTTGATGTCCCACTTAACGTTAGCAGCGTCGATAAGAAGTGTTCCTTTAGCAGACTCGCCATCCTTAAGGCCTGATCCGAGAAGGTTTGATCCCCAGTCATCTCTTCCTGCACCTGAAAGGTAAAGCTCTTTAAGATCAACTCCGCACTTGTTCTCGAATGTTACGGGAACCTCAAGTACCTGTGCTGCTGCTGAAGAAGCTGCTGAAGAAGCTGCTGCTGAACTTGTTGCTGCAGGTGCTGCGCTTGATGCTGCAGGTGCTGCACTTGATGCTGCCTTAGATGATGAAGCCGGTGCTGCACTTCCGCCGCATCCTGCTAATACTCCTGCTACTACTACAGCTGTTGCCAATAATACTGATAACTTTCTTTTCATAAATAATCTCTCCTTTGTTGTAACTCTAGTTATCGTTTTTGTATGTACTCTTATTACACACTGATATGTATTTTAATATTATGCCCAAAATAACTCAAGCCTTTTGGGACGAATGTCGAAAATCTAGGGACGAATTACGTATAATGCTTGAATTAAGTTAAGTAATTTGATATATTTTAACAGGATTTTGGTATTAAGTGAGGAAATCTTTGACTTATGAACATCGCACTTGTTGATGATGTGTCCCTTGAGACCGAGAGGCTTACATATATTATAAATGAATTCATGACAAGGAATAATATCGATTTCAAGATCTCGGTATTTAACAATGCCGAAAGTCTCTTAGCCGGATATCGTCCCCTCCAGTATAATCTGATTTTTCTGGACATATATATGAATGGAATGACGGGAACCGACGCTGCAAGAAGGATCAGGGAAGTTGACAGCGAGACCCTTATAATTTTTTTAACTTCCAGCCCCGAGCATACATTTGAAGCTTTTGATGTCCATGCCTTTCATTACATTTTAAAGAATCCCGTTGACGAAGAATTTAAAGAAGTTGTTTTCAAGGTTTTACAAGACATTCTTGACCTATTTTTCGCTTCCCCCAAGGCTCTTGTTATATCTTGCGAAGGTGAAGAGATAAGTATTCTGTTATCTGATATTATTTATGCTCAAAGCCAGAAAAACTATATCCATCTTGCGACGAAGGATAACTCTTCTTTCCGGATACGTATGACTTTTGCGGATCTAAGCAGCCAACTGTTTATAGACCGCCGTTTTTTATGTATAAACCGGGGGATTATCGTTAATATGGATTACATAACATCCTTTGGAAAAGAAGGATGCGAGCTTTTGGGCGACTATAGTTTTCCCATAAATGTCCGAAATTTTAAAACTATTGATAAGGCCCGCAAGGAATACATTTTTTCCAAGCTCCATAACCGGTAGCTTATCAGGAGATAAATATTACCATGTTTGACTTTTTTATTTCATTTTTCTATTTGATCATTATAATTCCCTTTACCTTGCTTTGCATAGCGCCGGCCAAGAACCATCTGCGCTTTAAAATGCCCCGCACAGTTGTTATTACAGCAATTGCCGGCATCATTATTTCCGCCCTTATGTCTTTTGTTAAGGTTCATACTTCCATAGATGACAGTATATTGTATGTGCCAACCCTTCTTTTCATGTTTGTTATATATCACCTGCTGCTCAGGCTCCATATTTCCCAGACTGTAGCCATATATATGCTTGCATCCTCATTTTCATCATTCCTTTGCATCTTCTCTGTTATTTTTGATGCGAAGCTCAACCCTGAGAGTACTTTATATAACTTCAGCCCCCAGGCCTGCATTTTTCTCCTTGTAATATCCACGGTTTTTTGCGGGATTGCTTATTATTTCTTTTCAAAATACGGATCATTTCTTGTTGATAACCTTCCCCAACACCATATCTGGTGGGTTGCGACTATGATATCCGCCACTCTTTTCTTTTTCAGCCAGCGTATGGTCATACATCAATACAGCACTTTACACACCAACATGGTTGGTATCGCCTATATTACATCCATGATCATTATGTTTATCCTGCAGATTCTATTATGTATTATTTATTATTTCATCGTAAATGCACTGCATAAGATGGCCGAGGCCGAAGACAGAAATCGTATACTTGAGATGCAGACCAAGCAGTTCGAATCCCTGCAAAGATATATCGATCATGATGCCAGGGCCAGACATGATTTTCGCCAGACCATCTATACCCTTAACAGCCTCTCTTCCGAAGGAGACTATGATTCCATAAGGGAGTATTTAAACCGCTATATTGATACTCTGCCCAGTAAGGAAACCACCGACTACTGCTCTGACAGTGCTTTGAATGCCCTGCTTAACCACTATGCGGGCCGGGCTGCAAACAATAATATCAGTGCAGATATACAGGTCCTGCTTCCAACTGACCTTCAGGTGGACAGTATTGATCTGTGCTCCATAGTGGGCAACATTTTGGAAAATGCCATTAATGCCTGCAATGAGATCCCGGATGCTTCTCCCTTCATCAAACTTATCATTTCCACAGAGCAGGGAAACGAGATTTATATCGCCATGACAAATACTTTCAGCGGTAACATAAGGCAGAAAAAAGGCCGCTACCTTTCTACCCATAAGGGTGGAAACGGCATCGGTCTGATCTCAATCGCTACAACTGCTTCCGCATATGGCGGAACAGCAAGCTTCTCACATGATAAGAATTTATTTTACTCTGACATTATGCTTAAAAATAAGCCTAAGAATTAGAAACAAGCCTTTTTTTCTTATCTCTTGAAAATGCACTGATGTATATGATCATCCTGCAAACCCAGTCACAGTACATTGCATACCATATCCCCAGAACATTCATGTTCATTATCCGGACAAAGAGGTAGGCAAATCCCACTCTGAAGATCCACATGGTAACCACCGCAACCACCATGGTAAAGGCAGCTTTGTTGGTGGCCCGGAAATAATAGGGCATAAGAAAGGCAAGAGGCCATAATATCATGGCAAATATATGGGATATAAGAAGGCCCTGAGCATATTCTGCCGAGATTCCCTCTAAGCTGTACCAGCCCACCAGGATCCTGCCGGTTGCATACATTATGCCTCCTATCACTGCCAGAACTGCATAATTAATAACCAGAAGTTTCTTCATATAGTACCTGGCCTGGTCATATTCTCCCGCGCCGTAGCACTGACCCACGATTATCAGCAACCCTGCTCCCAGGGCATTTCCCGGAAGATATAGATATGTCACCAGGTTGGAGGCCACTGCAAAGGCTGCAATAGAGGGTGTTCCAAGGGTAGATACCAGACTCTGCAGGATCAGCTTACCCAGCTGGAATATAACGCTTTCCATACTGTTAGGCAGGGCTATGGACAGGATACTCTTAAACATCTTCCTTTCGGGCCTTAAGTATGAAAGGGTCTTTATCCTTAACTCATTATCCTTTTTCTGCAATACTGCAAATATTACGATAGCCCCTATAATTCTGGAAATAAGGGTAGGTATTCCTACTCCTTCCACTCCCATCTTTAATCCGAAGATGCATATGGCATTACCCATGATATTTATAATATTCGTAAGAAGGGACATAAGCATGGAAACTCTGGTTTTTCCCACTGAGCGAAAAACAGCGGCGAAGGAATGATAAATCCCCAGGAAAGGCAGGCTTAAGGTAGTAAACAATAAGTATAATGCCGCATTGTCCATAACCCCGGGCTCCACCTGTCCGAATATAAATCCCAGGATAAGGCGGTTTCCGGCCAGCAGGACTATGGTAAATACTATCATAACCGTCATTGTAATAAATAGCAGTTGTCCCCCGGCTTTTCCGGCATTTTCTTTGTCTTTCTTACCTATAAAACGCGCACAAATAACGGTCCCTCCCGCCGTAAGGGCGAAAAGGACCTGTAATATCAGATAATTAAGGGAGTCCACCAGTGATACACCGGAGACTGCCTCCTCCCCGAGAGTTGCGACCATAAGCACGTCCGCCATGCCCACCAGGACCATAAGCAGCTGCTCCACCGCCAGGGGAAACAGTAATTTTGCAAGTTGTTTGTTGGAGTATAATCTTTCCATGATAAGCGTATTACCTATTTACGGAGCTCTACTCCTATCTCTTCAAGCGCAGCATATATCTTGTCCATGGGCTTAGAAATATCCCCTTCCTCCAGGGTCTTTTCCTTGCCCCTGAAGGTAATGGTATAGGCCACAGACTTAAAGCCTTCCTTAATCTGGCTTCCTTCGTAGATATCAAATAATGAGTAGCTCTCCAGATGTCCACCGCCCTTCTTTGCAATGATATCTTCAATGGTGCCTACCATAACATCCTTGGGAATGATCATGGAGATATCTCTGGTAACAGCGGGGAATTTGGGTATTCCTTCGTATCTTCTGGTGTAATTTACATATTCCATCATAGCCGGCATGTCAATAACGCCGATATATGTCTTCTCACCGATCTCATAGTTCTTGCATACAAGGGGATGAACCTCGCCTAAGTATCCGACTACCTTACCCTTGTAGCAAACATCCGCCTTACGTCCCGGATGGAGGTAGGGTCTGTCTGTCTCGGGATTATAAGTGATCTTTCCGGTCATTCCCACCTTTTCAAAGAACTCTTCTATAACTCCCTTCATGGTAAAGAAATCACCGTCACCGTAGAAGCCCAGAACGAACTGCATGCGCTCATTGGGAAGAACATCTGTGGTGCCGAACTTCTTCTTTATGGCGTCTAAGTCTACCCCTTCCTTGTCCCCGGGCAGATAAATGTTGGCCAGCTCGTAGAGCTTAACGTCCTTATTACGTCTGTTGTAGTTATTGGATAAAGAGGTAAGGATTCCGTGAAGAGGCTGGGTCCTCATAACTGAGTAGTCCTCACCTAAGGGGTTAAGGATGGATACAACCTTTCGAAGCTCATGGTCTTCAGGAATAAGCAGCTTATCAAATACCTTGGGGCTTTCAAAGGAATAGGTCATACCCTGTGAGAATCCGCAGTACTCTGCCACGTCTCTTGCGGTCTTTTCCACCTTCATCTTAAATGAGATACCACCCATGGTAGCCTCACCCTTAGGCAGGGTTGTGGGGATCTTGTCATATCCGTAGAATCTTGCCACCTCTTCTGCCAAATCAGCGCTTTCATGGATATCCTGTCTCCAGCTGGGAGCAACTATCTCACCGGTCTTCTCGTCATACTGAAGATCTACCCTCTTCATGTAAGAGATCATATCTTCCTTGGAAATGTCTGTTCCAAGTAAGCCGTTTATCTTATCCGGCTCCAACTTAACACGGGATTCAGTCGCCACGTCATTGTAGACATCTACTACTCCTCCTACAACCTCTCCTGCACCTAAGTACTCAATAAGCTGGCAGGCAGAGTTTAAGGCTTCCAGAGTAAGATTAGGATCTAAGCCCTTCTCAAACTTGGATGATGCGTCAGTACGAAGGCCGATCCTCTTGGAAGAAAGACGGATATTGGTTCCGTCAAAGCAGGCAGCCTCAAAAAGGAGGGTCTTAGCCGAATCTGTGATCATGGAATTCTCTCCTCCCATGATACCTGCTATACCTATAGGCTTCTCCCCGTCACATATCATAAGAACGTCAGAATCTAAGTTTCTTTCCTGACCGTCCAAGGTAACGAATTTGTCACCGTCTTTTGCCCTTTTTACAATGATCTGAGCCCCTGCTACAGTGGAAAGATCAAACGCATGCATGGGCTGGCCGAATTCAGCCATAATATAGTTTGTAATATCAACGATATTGTTAATGGGCCTGATGCCCTGGGATGAGAGTCTTCTCTGCATCCACTTGGGTGAGGGCTCTATCTTTAAATTCTTAACCACTCTTGCACAGTAACGTCTGCAAAGCTTGGTATCTTCCGTAGTAACCTTGATGTAATCTGAAGCCTTTTCATCATTTCCCTTGCACTCTACGGGAGGATATACGAACTCCTTGTTAAAGGTGGCAGCAGCCTCTCTTGCTATACCAACCACTCCGTAACAGTCTACCCTGTTTGATGTGATCTCATGCTCAAAGATAACATCATCAAGACCCAGGGCCTCCACCGCATCAGAACCCAGTGCCGGGGCCTTGTCCGGATTAAATACGTATACTCCGTCTTCCGGTGCATCCGGGAACATGTCTCTTGATGAACCCAGTTCCTCAACAGAGCACATCATTCCGAAGGATTCAACCCCGCGAAGTTTACCCTTCTTGATCTTAACACCGCCCTTAACCCGGTTGCCGTCATGGTCGCAGGCTACTTTTCCTCCGTCCAAAACTACAGGCACTATATCCTTCTCCTTAAGATTCGGGGCACCTGTAACGATCTGTAACAGCTCATCCTTACCGATATTAAGCTGGCAAACGATAAGCTTGTCAGCATCCGGATGCCTGTCAATCTTCTCGATCCTTCCAACCACAATCTTATCTAAGTCTTCTCCCAGACTCTCATATCCTTCAACCATAGTACCGGTAAGAGTCACAGCATCCTTGTACTCCTCCGCACTACAGTCCAGTCCCTTAACATACTGTTTTATCCATTCAAGTGAAGCATTCATCTATCTAATTTCCTTTCTAGAACTGTCTTAAAAACCTCATATCATTCTCATAAAGCAGACGCATATCATCAATCTCATATTTGAAAAGTGTGATACGCTCTAATCCTACTCCAAAGGCAAATCCCTGATACACCTCCGGATCAATACCCGACATACGAAGCACATTCGGATGCACCATACCGCATCCAAGTATCTCAACCCAGCCGGAATTCTTACAGAACCTGCATCCCTTGCCTTTACATTTGAAGCAGGTAACATCAACTTCTGCAGAAGGCTCCGTAAAGGGGAAATGATGGGGTCTGAATTTAACCTTTGTATCCTCCCCATATAACTTCTTTGCAAATACTTCTAAAGTTCCCTTAAGATCCGCAAAAGTAATCCCCTTGTCTATTACAAGACCCTCTATCTGGTGGAATGAAGGTGAATGGGTAGCATCTACTTCGTCAGACCGAAAGGCTCTTCCGGGAGAAATGATACGGATGGGAAGCTTGCCCTGCTCCATAACACGGGCCTGTACGGAAGAAGTCTGAGTACGAAGCACTACCTTGTCATTAATATAGAAAGTATCCTGCTCATCCTTAGCCGGATGGTTCGCCGGAATGTTAAGAGCCTCAAAGTTGTAGTAATCATACTCAACCTCAGGTCCCTCAACTACTTCATAACCCATTCCGATGAAGATATCCTCAACTTCCTCTAAGGTAATAATGTTGGGATGTCTGTGTCCGCAGTTGCTCTTCTTGGCCGGAAGGGTTACATCGATAACCTCTTCTTTGAGCCTGCGGTCTAAGTCAGCAGCCTCAAGATTGGTCTTAGTCTCCTCAATAAGCTTCTCAATAGCCTCCCTGGTATCATTAACCAGCTGTCCCACAGCCGGTCGATCCTCGGGAGCCACATCCTTCATCCCCTTAAGGACTGAAGTAAGTAAGCCCTTTTTACCCAGGAAATTAACCCTTACATCATTAAGGGCATTTAACCCTTCGGAAGCTTTAATAGCTTCAAAGGCATCATCTTTGATCTTTTGTAACTTGTCTTTCATGTCAACCTCCATTTTTACAAATAAAAATCGTCCCTACAAACGTAGGGACGAATAATATCCGCGGTACCACCCTGATTCCCGGAAAATAGTTTTCCGGACACTCAATTGTAAAAGGCTCCAATGTGAAATTCATCTGATAACTGAACTTAAAGGGCTCTCAGCCGGCGGCCCTTCTCTCTGGAAAGAAGTAATCAAACTACTGGGTCATCTTCAACGCCAATCATATTAATTTGCTTAACAATGAGCATTCTAGCACACCAAAAAGCCTCCGTCAACAGTAATTAATTCTTCTTGGTGACGCCTTCTCCGTAGATGGTCTTCCAGTCATTTTTCATGGAAACGGGGATCCAGCCGTTCTTCTGGCATGCTTCCTGCATTGACTGGGCAGCATCTAACTTCCCGTTCTCACGCTCTAAGTCGTCACAGCAGAGCATAAAAGCCATGCTCTTATACTTGTTATTTGTAATAACGAACTGCGCCATACTGTAGTCTCCACTGCTGTTACCAAAGGAAAGTACAGGCTGTTTGCCAATCTCACGGTTAATTGCTGTTACCTTGTTCATCTTCAGATTCTTTTGAATAAACTTACCACCCGTTACAACCTTATCCTGTTTGGTAAACACATACTCCAGTCCATCCTTATCGCCCTGGCCGGTAGCTACCAGCAGTTCGTCCGATCCGATAATCTGCTGCGACGGAATGTTCAGCTTATAGTTCTGATACATAGCTCTTACGATAAGACGATCGGTCCCGCTTACTAAGTAGACCTTAAAATCATTTGCCAGAAGGCAGTCTATGATCTCCTCCATGGGCTTATAAAATGCCTGTCCCTTGTTCATTCCGTCGTAGCTGTTAGACGGGGTCTGGGCATAGTCCTGAACATATTTATAGAACTCGTCTATGGTCATTCCCTCAAATGATGTGGCAATGGCTGTTCCGTGTAACACATCAAGACCACTGGGGTATTTACGGGTTTCAAAATACTCTTTGCATTTTGCAGCTGCTTCCTTCTCAGTATCTGTAGCCTTATCCTTATAATCAGGATCCTCCATTACACGGTGATAAAGAAGCATATGGTCGAAATATCCAGGATCTGTCTCACAAATAAGGGTTCCATCTACGTCAAATACAGCTATACGATCCTCTACAGGAATAAAATCGGCACTGTTAGGATCAGTAATGCTTTCTATGTATTTTACAAATTCTTCTTTAGGAACAGCCGAATCTGTCCAGGATTTAAGCTTGTCCCGGCAGGGAGCTGACTTATTCTCAGCAGTCTGAGACGATGCAGTTGTCGCCTGGGCCGTTGAAGCTGTCGGCTGGGTCTGGGCCGGCTTGGTAATACCGGATACAGTCACTACGGAAACTATCACCAGCGCACATATTGCAATGATAGCCACTGCTCTCCATATAGTTAATTGTTTCTTAACATTATCCATGAATAATTCTCCCCCTTTAGGTTAGCATATTTTTTTCATTATAGCATCTTAAGGTTATTATTACAAATTAGAATATGCTTATAATTTTGCGAAAAAAACCGAGAGAGTATCACCTCTCTCGGATTTTTTTATTGTTCCGGAGTGCCGTTTCCCGAATTTTGACTCCTAGCCCAAGCTAGGTGGGTAACCTCACGATGCACCTCTGTCGTCCAGGTTCTGTAATACAAGGCTTGACATATCATACACCGAATTTGGAATCCCATAAAAGTAAATGTAGGTTCAAAATATCGGGGGTTGTCGTACACCCTAGAAAAGAAAAGTTATTTGTAATTATGAACTGATTATACTATAATATCTGATATTTTTCAACTCGTACCAGAAAAATTCACACTTATTTTATAACTGGTCTACTACGGCTTTGATGGCGTCGTAGGCGTCGGCGGGAAGTTTGTCGTATCCACCTTTGAAGCCTTCACGTGAACGGACAAAGTCGAGGCGGTCGTTCATTCTTGCCTGGAGCTTGTAGGTATAATCATTATCATCCATGTCGGGTACAAAGCCCTCGATCTCGTAGATCTCGATATCGGAGAAGTTGCCCCACTGCTTGAAGGAAGCCTTTTTTTCTACGATGGCTTCAAGTATTCCTATGGTAACTTCCTTGGGAATCTTCTTGCCCATAAAGTCCCCTGTATTTAAGATATAGCAGTCAACATGTCTGTCTGCCACAAGGGTCTTAAACTTCTCATAATCATTTACAAGAGGATAGGTCCTGAAGGGGTTAGCGTAGGGTTCAACTACCAGGGCATCCGGGTCCACTCCCGGAGCCAGACGCTCTGCTGAGGTACGCTTGGTAGCCAGGGTAGCTCCCATTACCGAAGCAAGGGATGCACCTTTAAGCTTAACCACCGGGGGAATGGTAGGATCCTTCATGATCCAGAATATAGCATTTACCGGTGCCTCTATACGGTCTACCCTGTTAGGTGACCAGAGCTTGGACTTAATGGCACGACCGTTACCGTTTCTGATATCCTCTGATACTATAACAACTTTACCCTCTTCATCTCTTGTTGCAGAGCAGTTTTGAACTGTAAGAAGGTATTTATTATCCTCGCTGGAAACCGGATAGTCCGCTGTCTTGTCGAAATATGTAGGCTCTAAGGCAATGGATGAGCCTGTGGTGGTGTTTATGATAAATGCATCGTCATGAAGTACCGTTACATCATACTTGCCATCATGCTTAGCATGGGTAAGAGTTGACTTTCCTGAGCCTGAAAGGCCGAATACAGATGCTACGTACTTGCTGCCGTCTTTTAAAGTGTACTCCTTCTGGCCGCCGTGGCATGAAGCATAGCCGTGTCTGTTAGCTATAGCCCATGCGATGGTAAGGGTACCCTTCTTATGCTCACCGAAATATCTCATTCCAAGAAGAGCAGCGCAGTTCTGCTCAGTATTAAAATATGTAAGTCCTAAGGGATGGTCCGGATGCTGCCACTGGGGATCCGAGAATATATAGATATCCGGCTCATTTTCAATGGGCTTGGAATTCTTGTACATCTCCTTATACTCATCTGACATGTACTGGAAATTAAGCATCCAGGAATAAAGGATATTCTCCTCTCCTTCCGGGATAAGGAGGTGGGCTTTTACCATGAATTCGGGGTCAAGTCCGATGTATACCTGGGCATGATAAAGGGTACCGTATCTAACGTCATATACAGCGTCCATAAGCTTCTTATCAAGATCATCCGTATTAACATCCGGCTCTCCAGTGATCCTTCTGGCTGCGGCACATCTTCCGGTAACTGAACCGTCATTAAAGAGAAGAACCTTAGCGTCCTTATCAAGTCCGAAGGTCTCACCTTTATATACAGGCATATCCGTAACTACAGTACCCGGTGAATTAAGGGCTAACTCGTAAGCCTGCTTTAAATCCGTAACCTCAACTACATTATTTCCGTAAAAGGGGGCCTCAATGATGGATCTGGTCTTGGAAAAACCAACCTTACCCGGGCCTATCTCTTCTCTCTTATAAAACGCTTTCGTTGACATAACATATCCTCCGTTCTTCTCCGACTAATACTATCAATGCCAAGATTCTACCATATGTTTTGCTTGTGTTCAACGGGTAATCTATGGTAAAATACCTTATCTGACATCTAGAAATGTTAGGATGGTGAGAATATGGACGAGAAGAATTATTACAGTATTACCCCGGAGATCCTGCATTATACCGAGCTTTGCAAGGGATGCAATAATAACGTTCTTCCGGAATTATATGAAAAGTACAATGTTAAAAGAGGTCTGCGTGATGAGCGTGGTAAGGGAGTTCTGGTTGGACTTACCGAGATCTCCGAGGTCTGCGCTACCAAGATTGAGAACGGAGAGATCGTTCCCGACGACGGACAGCTTTATTACAGAGGCTATAACGTAGAGGATATACTGGCTGCCAGGGATGAGAAGGATGTATTCGGCTTTGAGGAGGCCACCTATCTTCTGCTTTTCGGCGAGCTTCCCACTAAGCAGCAGCTTTCCGAGTTTATATATACCCTTTCCGAATACAGGTCCCTGCCCACCAGCTTTGTGCGTGATATTATCATGAAAGCTCCCAGCAAGGACATGATGAACACACTGGCTCGAAGTGTACTTACCCTTTTCTCCTATGATGAGAATACAGACGATACTTCACTTCCCAACGTACTGCGTCAGTGTCTTCAGCTTATAAGCCTTTTCCCCCTGCTTTCAGTGTACGGATATCAGGCTTATAACCATTACCATGATGGTAACAGTTTGTTTATACATACACCGGATCCCAAGCTGTCTACAGCAGAGCATGTGCTTCACCTTCTCCGCCCTGACAGCAAGTACACCCCCTTAGAGGCCAAGCTTCTTGATACGGCTCTTGTCCTTCACATGGAGCACGGCGGTGGTAATAACTCTACATTCACTACCAGACTTGTTTCTTCTTCAGGCTCCGATACATATTCGGTGATCGCCGCAGCTATCGGTTCCTTAAAGGGTCCCAAGCACGGCGGTGCCAACCTTAAGGTTGTAAAGATGTTTGAGGATATGGAAGCTAAGGTTAAGAACTGGGAGAATGAAGATGAAGTGGCTAATTACCTCCAGTCTCTCCTTCGCAAAGAAGCCTTTGATAAAGCCGGCCTTATCTATGGTATCGGTCACGCTGTCTACTCCGTTTCCGACCCCAGAGCCAGAGCTTTTAAGGGCGTTGTTGAGAAGCTTTCAAAAGAAAAAGGCATGGAGAAGGAATTCGCCCTCTACCAGCTGGTTGAGCGCCTTGCGCCGGAAGTCATTGCAAATGAGCGTAAGATCTACAAAGGGGTTTCCGCTAACGTAGACTTCTTCTCAGGCTTTGCATATAAGATGCTGGGTATTCCCATGCAGCTCTTTACCCCTATATTTGCCATATCCCGTATCTCCGGCTGGAGTGCACACCGTCTTGAAGAGTTGTGCTATCCCGGCAAGATCATGCGTCCGGCATATATGAACGTTGGTTACAGAAGAGAGTTTATTCCTGTAGATAAAAGATAATAAAGATATTAATAAATCGGGGTGGCTTTTGTCACCCCGTTATTTCAAACATTAAAGTAAGCATATTTCTGCCGCCTACACGGCTGTAGATCATTTCCTTTGTATTATTTCTGGCAAGCATTATTCCCATGCCGCCTGTATCCAGCTCTTCAAATGCCTTATCCTTTACGGTAGTTTTCACAGGATCGAAGGGAACGCCATTATCGGAAAGGGTTACTGAATAAATATCTCCTCTTCTCTCACAGGAAAATCTTACACTATCTGCTCCTGAATAATTCACGATATTGGAAAACATTTCTTCGCAGGCAAGTATCATCATTCTGGTCTTATCATTATCACCCAGGGACTCCAGCATGGTCTGTTTGACTGTAGCAAAAGAGTCCATGTCCGGGGAAAGCTCCTCTTTTTCATTCTTGTTAAAAATCAAAGCCGTACATGTTATATCATCGAACTGTTCTAACCCTTTGGCATAATCCATAACGGAATCTACGATACTGTTCACAAGTATCCGGGGCAGCTGAAAACCCTTATTTGCCTTACAGACTTCATTGATTTTTGTTAAGAGAGCATCTTCACCGTATTGAACGTTTTCCTTATTAACAGACTCCGTTATGCCGTCGGTATAAATAAACATTCCTTCGCCATCATTTAACACAATTTCTTCATCAACAATGTCAGCTTCATCAAAGATCCCAAGAGCAATCCCGCTCTTCATATCCAGAAGGTCTGAATTGCATCTAATCCTGACAGGGGGATTATGTCCAGCATTTGCGTAGGTTAAAACTCCGGTAAGGGTATTTAACATCATGGCAAAGACAGTGGCAAACATATATTCCGGATTGCTGAGTACTATCTCGTGGTTAACCAGATTAAGTGCTTCAGCCAGAGAATATCCCCCTTTGATCTTCTCCCTTATGGCGGTTTTAACCATTACCATAAACAAGGCAGCTGACACTCCTTTGCCGGATATATCTCCCACGACCACGCATATATGATTGTCATCCGGCCTGAATATATCATAGAAATCACCACCTACATCCCTAGCAGGATGGACACAGCCATATACTTCATATCCGCTTCCGGATAGAGAATACTCGAATGGAACTATACCGTTCTGAATTCTTTTAGCAACATCCAACTGGGCATTAATGGAGGCTTTCTCAGCAGCATAGCTTTCTATATCCTGAAGATACTTAGAAATATCTCCTGCCATTTCATCAAAGGATTCTTCAATATCCGTTATCTCATCATCAAAAAATCTTTCGGGAAAATCTTTCGTTTTGTTAGCCTTATCTATAACAAAGTTTTTCATCCTTATAGATAAATTGGACACAGGTAAGATTACAGATCTCCTTAAGATCAACATTCCTATAATGAAGAAGATAATAATGATTACCAAATCCAGAATCATATACCTGCCCATGTTGATAACAGCCGTATGAGTTATACTGTCTATCGGATAATCTACTCCAATAAGGGCTTCAACTTTTCCGTTATCGTCTTTTAAGGGAAGGATATAGGTACATACATCTCCATATTGATTATTGTTAAAAAAATAATCGCTCTCTTTAATTCCATTAAAGACATTGATCTCTGCTTTATCAGGTACGGAATAATGAATACTTCCAAAACTGAAATCCTTCACCACTTTCGAATCGTCTTCGTCAGTTCCTCCTGCGCTGACAATATAAAACTCGTGATCGTCCTTATCCAGGACATAGATGTACAGATATCTGACACCTGTTTCTTCACATATGATCCTGAATACATCATGAGCATATTCCCGTTCTTTTTCATTGGTATAAAGCCGATTAATACTAAAATCCTCACCAAAGGTGGCATAAACAACGGAAGCCACAGCTTTTGCAGCGTTTGAGACTTCTTTTGCCGTATTCTCTCTGGCAAATCTGTAGCTGACTGTAAAAGTCGCTAATGCAGATAATATTAACGCAATCAAAAACACGACAATGATTCGAACCATTACGGATATCTTGGCCTTCTTACGCCTTGTTTTCATAATAACCCCTCTTGATTACTGACCTTACTGAAATTTGATCTTTTTATCAATGCCTGTTGCTTTGAAAATGCTCATGATAGAGGAAGAAGCATTCTTCACAGTAAGAGCTCCTTTCATTTTCTTATAAGCTGCCACTACTTCACGGACACCTGAGGAAGAAATATACTCAAGCTTCTCAAAGTCAATTACCAGGCTTTCTATATTCTCTTCCAGACCTTCGATCTCTTTGTGCATCTCCGGTGAAGCCGCTGTATCCAGCCATCCCTCAACGCTAAGTACTGCTTCATTTCCGTTAACTGTTTTTGTAATAGTCATTATTAATCATCCTCCTGCATATCTTCCTCAAAATATCCCAGTCCTCCAAGGGCTGATACAAATCTTGCAATATAATCCCATGTAGTTACCGGCCATGCAAAACCCAGCCTGTAAAGAACCTGCATGGTGTATTCGCAATGTCTTGTAAAACGGATACTTTCCCGTCCGCCGGCGGTGGGCATATAAGCCATGATACTTGTAAGTTCCTTGGCCGCCTTCTCATCGCTTCCTACCTGGGCAAACCTTGCGGCGAATTCTTCCCTTTCCACATACTTTATGGGGTAACCTAAGTTGGTCAGTTCAGAGAATATTCCTTCCATGGAAATGTTCTGATTATTAAATACATGGAACAAGGTACACTCATCCGGTGTTCCGGATAAGAGTACAACAGCTTTGGCAACTGCGTCAATAGGCGAGAACTCCATGGTGGCATCCAGCTGGTCATATGAAGCGCATCCCAGCATTACGTAAGCCTTAAGTCTTCCCATAGCTGAGTTGGTCTGGAAGTTGATCTGGAATTCACCGTCGCTGTGTCTTGCAGCCAGGTTTCCGAACCGCATTACCTTGCCCTTAAGTCCCTTCCTTGCCACAGCTTCAAGAACCGCTCTTTCGGCCAAGAACTTAGAATGAACATATTTGTTTTCAAGAAGCTGGTTGAAATACAGGTATTTCTCGGTAACTTCCAGGTCTTCCGGTACAAGATCCTTATATGCAGAGGTTACCACACTCATGGTTGAAGTCTGGATAAAGGCGGCACCGGTCTTCAGACAGAAGTCAATGAGATTCAATGCGCCTCCCACATTAACGTCTTCTATCTCCGTTCCCTTTGAAAAATGCTTAACTACGGCCGCACAGTTGATAACCGTATCGATTCCCTTATCTTCAAGTGCTTTAAGGGCTTCAGGTATTGTTACGTCTCCCTCCACTATCTCAAGATTATCTCCCAGGTAGTCACCCAGATTCGTATCAAAGTAGTAGAAATACAGGCCCCTAAGCCGCTCATCAGCAGGAGAATCCGGCTTTGAACGAAGGAGGCAGTATATCTTATTCCCCTTCTCCTCCAGGGTCAGGAGTTCATGAAGTACATGAATACCAAGGTAACCTGCAGCACCTGTAAGAAGGATATTGCCCAGTTTTCTTCTTTCACCCTTCTTGAAGCTCTCCAGAGTATTCTTTTCAAGAAGGTCTTCTATAGCAGAATAGTCGAATCCTTCTATCTCATCATCCTTCTTTTCTAAGGAAGCGCTGCCATCGCCTTCACCTGATACCAGTTTTGCAAGTTCACCCGGAGTAGGATTATCAAATACATCCGAAAAGGCTATCTTTAAGCCCCTCTTATTGGCTTCGATCACAACATTCGTAACAAGCAGTGATGTTCCGCCCAGAGAGAAGAAGTCCTCTCCAACTCCCACATTATCAACATGAAGAAGTTCTGAGAATATCTCGCAGAAATCCTTCTCAGCCTTAGTGGAGGCTTCCCCGCCTCTGCCTGATCTGTAAAGCTCGGGAACAGGCAGGTTCTTAAGATCCAGCTTGCCATTGGGGGTAATGGGCATGGTCTCAAGCTGCATATAAGCTGTGGGCACCATATAGTTGGTCAGGGTCCTTCCCAGCTCATATTTAAGCTCTCCTATATCAAATTCGTGGTCACCGCTAAACCATGCGCACAAATGCTCAATGCCGTTTATCTTTTCAATCTTAACAGCGCAGCGGGTAATTCCTTCTACATTTGAAAGAACGGATTCTACTTCGTCAAGCTCGATACGAAGTCCCCTAAGCTTGATCTGATTATCTCTACGTCCTAATATCTCAACATCGCCTTTTGCGGTCCATCTTGCATAGTCACCGGACTTATATACTCTCTGGCCCTTGTATTCAATAAAACGGTCTGCGGTCATCTCAGGCAGGTTATTATATCCGGCAGCTACGCCTACTCCGCCGATGTAAAGCTCACCCACAACTCCCGAGGGCACTTCATTTCCGTCATTATCAACGATAAATTCTGTAACTCCCGGCAGGGGCCGTCCCGCATTAACACTGTCATACCCTGATAATTCCTGGGTATTGGAAGAAACAGTGGTCTCAGTGGGACCGTAAGTATTAAATATAAGCCTTCCTTCTTTAGCTTTTAAGTTCTTTAAGAGTTTATCCGGATACTTTTCTCCTCCGTTAAATACAACCAGACAGTTATCAAGAGCTTTCCTGAACTTCTCGGACTCCATCAGGGTCATAAGTCTCGAGGGGGTTGATCCGAAGATATCCGTATGGGTATTTATCATCCTCTCAGCCAGCTTATCTGCGTCGTTGCATTCATCATCTGCAGCAAGAGATAAGGTCAGGCCGTTAAATAAAGGCATGCCCCACTCCTTAAAGGAGAAGTCAAAGGACATGGTGGTAACACCGGTAAGGACATGGCCTTTGGAAACCATACCATGGGCCAGAATGTTTTCCGGTCTGGCAGTAAAGTAGTTAACGATACCTCTGTGCTTTAACATAACTCCCTTAGGCTTGCCTGTGGAACCTGAAGTATAGATAAGATATGCCAGATCATCCTGGGTAATATCAATCTCCGGTCTGGAAGTATCATCCCCTATTAAGAGGGTCTCTACATCCACTGCCTTCTTTGCTTTAAATTTACCCAGCCTGTCTCCTGTGGTAATGATAAGCTCAGCACCTGAATCGTCGATGATATGTCTTATTCTCTCCACCGGGTAGGCAGGATCACAGGGGATAAATGCTGCCCCGGTCTTTAATACACCGTAAAGGGCGAAGAATACCCTGGAAGTTCTGGGAAGGAGTAAAACAACCCGGCTTCCCTTCTTAATGCCTTTGGCAATAAGGGCATTAGCCACCCTGTTGGCGTTATCGTCAAGTTCCTTGTAAGTGAAGTCGCCGTCCACTGCCTGAAGGGCCAACCGGTCCGGTTTTGTTTTTGCAAAGCCTTCCACTCCCGACTGGAAGAAGACATCCTCCGGGGTATCAATAACCGTATTCCTGCTTCTGAAGCCCTTAAGGACTTCTTCTCTTTCTTCGTCAAGTAAGGTAATACTTCTTACCCTCTCACGGCCGCAGTTAATAAACTTGTCAGCCACTATGGCAAAGGATCTTAAGAAATCAGCTATAGCCTCGGAAGAATACATACTGTCGCTGTACTCAACTTCTATCTGGGGCAGGCCGTCCTTATCTATTATCCTTAATGTAATACCGAATTTGGCCTGGCCACTTTCTATTCCCTCTACTAATACCAGTCCCGGAATATCAGGTTTCTCCACAACTCCCCTCTGGTACTCGTACATAATACTGGAGTTAAATCCGTAGGAGGCAGCCACATCCGCAAAGGGATAATTCTCGTGAGCTATAGCCTCATCAAGGCCCTCCGATACCTGACTTATATACTGGTTAACACTTATATCCGTAAGCTTGGATGCTAAAGGAAGGGTGTTAACAAACATTCCGAAGGTGTCAGCAAATCTGTTGTCGGATCTTCCGCTGGATATGGTTGAGATATATACATTATCCGAAGCAGTGATCCTTGCCAGGGTATAGAATAATACAGCCAGGAAGAAGCCGGGTTCGTTTACTCCGGATCTGTCCCCGATGGCTTTTATCAGAGCCTTATCTATGGGGCTGTATGCGAAGCATTTTCTGCCTGAACCTGCATCACTCGTAATATCTCCCGGAAGCTCCGTAGCAGATTCGAAATCTGATAAAAGCTCTGCGAAATACTTATCGTATTCTTTCTTATGGTCACCGGAGAGCATCTCTTTCTGGTTCTTAACATAAGCAAAATATGATGCGCCCTCGGTTTCAGGCTCTGCGGCAGTATCTTTTAAGGAGTCTCCCAACTCTTTAAGGAAGAGGCTCATGGAGAATCCGTCAAATACTAAATGATGGAAGTCGGCAAAGAACTTAAGGTTGCCCTTTGTCTTAACAATGGCAAAGTCGTAAAGAGGTCCTCTGTTCAAATGAAAGGCCTTTACAAAGCTCTCTTTAAACTCTTCGCATTCCTTTTCAGACAGGTCAAGTACCGGTATATCCGGGTCACTGATCTCATCCCTTACCGACATTACCTGGTTATCAACAATATCAAAATGTACAAAGATCGAAGGATGGGCTCTTAAAACCCTGCTAACAGCTGCCTTTACTGCTTCCGTATCTGTATCAGCCGTAAAACTGATTATGGTAGGAATGTTATAAGTAGTGGCATCCGGGTTCTTCATACAGTCTACATATATTCCGGCCTGGGAAGCACTTAAGGGCACGCTGTCTCCTGCCTTCTCGGCAGTTGCTTCTCCTCCGGCGGAGGTAACATTTCCTGCAAGTAAGTTTTCCAGGATCATGTTTTCTATCTTTGTAATTGTAATGCCCCTCATTTCCTTGGCAGGAATATTTACACCGAACTTCTTCTGAAGTCTGGTAGATAGCCTTATCATAGATAGACTGGTAAATCCCAGAAGCTCCAGAGCAGTATTAAGTGGGGGATTCTCCACATTAAGAGCCTGGCCGATCACCTTCTTAAGTTCTTTCTCAAGGACGTTATCAACATGAGCGCTGTCTTCTTCCCCTGTCTCAAAAACAGGCTCAGGAAGCGCCCTCTTATTAACCTTGCCATTCTGGTTAAGAGGGATCTTTTCTATCTGCATAATGGATGAGGGCACCATATAAGGCGGCTTTCGCTCCAGGATGAAGTTTGCCACATCTTTAATGTCAACCTTACTGTCGCTTACGATATAAGCTACAACAGCCTTTCCGTCGGCCCCGAGATCTCTTGCAACAACTGTGGCATCTCTTATTCCCTCATACTCTCTTATTACAGCCTCAACCTCACTTAATTCCACTCTGAATCCGTGAATCTTAACCTGGCCGTCCCGTCTTCCTATAAACTCTATCTCGCCGTCATTCCGAAAACGTACTATATCTCCTGACCTGTATGCTTTCTCATAATCTCCGCCTTCGAAGGGATTCTTAACGAATACTTCCTCCGTTTTATCCGGTCTGTTGAGATATCCAAGACCAACATGAGGGCCTGCGATGATAAGCTCTCCCAGAGCCCCCGGGGGAAGAAGATGCATATTGGAATCCACAACATAACATTTTACATTACCAACGCCGTGGCCGATGGGGATATTATCTTCTCTTTTTGTTACTTTATAGGATGTAGCGAATATTGTACATTCTGTAGGACCGTAGCAATTGTAGAATCCTATACCTTTAGGCGGATCCATTGAAGCCAGTTTTTCTCCGCCTACAGAGATTACCCGCAGGTAGGGATTCTTCATTTCCACGGCAAACTGTCGTCCCACCTGAGTGGTCATAAAGGCTACACTAACCTTATTGGCTGCAAAGTAATCATTCATAGCATTTAGGTCAAGCCGCATTTCCTCAGGAACGATGCAGACAGCAGCTCCTGCGGACAAGGCGGGATATATGTCCATCATGCAGGCATCAAAACCATAGGATGCATATTGCCCTGCACAATCCTTGTCAGTTATTTCAAAATATTTATTATACCAATCAATAAATGATACCAGATTACCGTGGGTAAGACGAACACCCTTGGGGACTCCGGTGGTTCCCGATGTGTAGAGCAGGATGAATAAATCCTCAGGGCTGCATACCGCTTTTGGTTTGCCAGCCGGAAGGGAAGGTGTGTCTTCAGTATATAACCGCTCTCCTTTATATTCTGTTATAAGTTTATCCAGTTCCCGGGTAGTGATAAGCAGTCCGGCAGAAGCATCCGAAACCATGAAATTAAGTCTTTCAGTGGGATAAGTGGGGTCTAAGGGCTGATATGCACAGCCGGCCTTTAATGCACCAAGGGATGCAACTACCTGATATATTCCCTTGGGAATGAGGATAGATACCACATCTCCCCTGCCAAGGCCCTTTCTCTCGATATATGAAGCGATGACATCAGACCGCTCATCAACCTCCCTGTAGGTCAGCTTCTCATCCATGAAAATAACAGCTGTATTATCCGGATATTTTTCTACAGCATTGTTAAACAGGGATACCACTGTGGCTGTCTTGTCATAATCATATTCCGTATCATTCCATTCATTTATCTTTTCCCGATCTTCAAATGAAGCAAGGGATATATCGCTGACGGTTTCTGCAGTCAGCATGCCCTTAAGAACACTTTCAAAGCTTCGGAGCAATACCCTTATAAACTCTTCAGAATACAAGTCACTTCTGTATTCTGCCCTGATATTATAGAGTCCGTTTTGTTTATACATCTGCAAAGCCAGCTGTTCTCCGGTGGCATTCTCCATAATGGGAATCCGTTCAATGGGTCCCCCTGCAAATCCGCCTACATTAAGAACATCTCCCTGATATACAAAGAGAAGATCACTTGTCATGCCTGTCTCTGCCACCAGGTCAGCAAAGGGATAGGTGTCATATTTCATGCAGGAAAGCAGCTGCTCCTTGGTGGCTGCAAGATAATCCCTTATCTCCTGCCCCTTTTCAAATCTTGAATATACCGGCAGGGTCTTAACCAGCATGGCTATGGTTCTTGCTGTTTTAAGAGATTCTCTGCCGTTATAGATGGTGGCAAATAGGGCCTCATTTGCGCCGGAATATAAAGCCGTAAGGATTCCGAATGAACCTAAGGCGTAGATATTCTCAGTAATGCCGTATCTTCTGCAAAGTCCCTCCACCTCAGAAGCTTCAAGGCCCAGATCATATGTAAGGGCTCCGAAGGAAGGGGTATCCTCCTTTTTGTCCGGAAGGGGAAGGGAATCCACCTCAATACCGCTGAAGGTATCAAGGTACCATTTCTTTGCTTCTTCAAATATCTCTTCCTTCCTGTCTGCTTCATCTTCAGCTATCTCGAATCCGCTGTATATCTCAGGCTCTACAGGTTCTCCCTTGTAAGCCCTCTCAATATCATTAAGGAGGATCATCATGGATGAACCGTCAAAGATTATATGATGAAGGTCGGTAAAGATATATTTATTCTCCTCAGTCTCAAAAAGCCTGATCCTAAAAAGCCTGTCGGAAAGCAGTCTGAAGGGCTGCATAAGATCCGGAGTAAGCTTAGACAGCTCTGCTTCGCTTATCTTCTCCACGGTCTGAGTATAGGCTTCATCATCATTTCTGTATTGCATGGGATTGCCGTCTTCATCGGCTTTAAAGCGGACCTTAATAAAGGGATGGGCTTCCACTGCCTTCTCACAGGCAGTTTTCAGCTTATCCATATCAATATTCTTATCTATTTTCAAAAGAACCGGATTATTGTATGCCGCCTCTCCGTCACGTTTTATGGATTCAACGTACATACCGGTCTGAGCCCCTGTCAGGGGATATGAATCCTTCTTAACCCTTACCTTAACCTCTTTTGTCTTAGCGCACTCCTCGGCTATAGCCCTTGGCGTCTTAGCCGCATAGATTAACTTACTGGTAAGATCAAGATCCGGGCAAAGAGTAGCCAGCTTCATAACACGGATACTGTCTCCTCCCAGAGCAAAAAAATCATCATCGATTCCCACCTGGCCTGCTCCCAGAGCCGCTTCAAAGGCGCGGCATATAAGGGCCTGCAGCTCATTTTCCGGGGGTACATAAGGCGCACGCTTTTTAGAAAAATCAGGTTCCGGAAGATTCTTTCTGTCAATCTTTCCGTTCTGGTTTAAGGGAAATTTATCCAGGTGGGTATAATATGAGGGGATCATATACTCAGCCAGCTTCTCCGAAAGCTTCTTGCTTAAGTCCTCATCCGTAAATTCTTTTCCCGTATAATATGCACATAATATATATCTGCCTTCAAGGCCTTTAACCGCCTTAACTACAGCCATATCAACCCCCTCAACCTTAAGGAGGACATTCTCGATCTCACCGGGTTCAACACGCTGGCCGTTGATCTTTACCATCCAGTCCTTTCGGTTGATATACACCAGATTACCGTCGGGATTCTTCTTTAAGATATCACCTGAGTGGAGCCAACCGCCCCTAAAGAGCTTGGCTGTAGCTTCCGGATCTTTAAAATAACCTATTGTGTAGGGTCCCTTGGTACAGTATTCTCCTTCCTCCCCATCGGGAACGGGATTCATATCATCATCAAGAAGGGCCCAAACCGTACCCTCCGCCGGGATACCTACGGGTGTAGTCTCATAAGGCTTATCCACCTCAAATGAGCACACGGAACTGAAAGTCTCACTAAGACCATAATTATTGAAGAGCTTATATCCGTCACGGCTGCACTGGCCTGTAAGTCTCTCGCTTCCCGTAAGGACAATCTTTAATGCATCTGACTTACTGTGAAAATTTGATAAAACGGAAGGGCTGATAAATCCCACTGAGACCTTATGTTTTGCATAGTAATCCTCAAGTTTTACCACATCACGCATGGTCTCTTCATCCATAAGATGAACACAACCTCCGAAGGTGAGAACCTTATAATTGGCAACTGATGCCACGAAATACAAAGGTGCTCCCATAGCCCATATGGTACCGGGTCCGTACATTTCCTTTCTTCCCAGATTCCTGTTGGCCCACATGCCTGCGAAATTGTGAAGGATACCCTTAGGCATTCCTGTAGAACCTGAAGTATAAAGGAGAAAAGACAGGTCTTCTTCTCCGGATTCGGGGAACAAACTACAATCTACTATATCTGTATTTTTTATCTCATCTATTACATTTTCATCGATTATAAAGGGTGCATCACAGTTCATGCATATGTATCTGACCCTTTCTTCAGGAAAGGACTTACCCATGGGGACTGCCGCATGACCGGAAAGCCATACTCCGCAGACCATAGCCATGAATTCCATTGAAGACTCAAACCTTACCGGGATAAATGACCGCTCTCCCAGCTGCTTGCCGTAGATCCATGAAGCTGCCCTTCTCATCAATTCTCCGAAATCCTTATAACTCGTTACCCTGGATCCGTTTTGATCCACTACGGCTACAGCTTCTCCAAATTTCTCCGGTGCTTCATTTAACGCCTTTAAATATTCATTCATCTGTAACTCTCCCCTTTAGCTTTGAATTTCTATGATCGTATTGTTAAGATTGATAACCCTCATATATGTCATCTTTACCGCCAGCTTCTTCAGCATCTCCAGCCCGCCTATCTCATAAGGCTCATGCTCCTTAGGCTCATATGATACCGGATCAAAGGGTATCCCGTCGTCCCTAAGCCTCATATAGAACTTATCTCCCCTTTTCGACAGACAGACATCTATATACTTCTCAGCAGGATCCTTGTAACCGTAGCGGCCTATATTGGATATCAGCTCTTCTGCCGCTATGCCCATCGCCTTGGCTTTATCTGCCCCCAGGCCTTCCTTCATACAATAATCTATGATCCGCTGGGAAACCTCAACGGCTTCAAGGTCGCTTCCCTTTACGGTAAAGTCACATATCTCTTCGGCGTTAACCTTGGGGATCAACATAAATCCCTTCTCCGAGGTAGGCTTTAACTTCTGCAGGATCAGTCTTATGAGATTAATAAGTCCAAAGGTAATAATCTCACTTATGATAACGGCTCCGAATAAACCCACAAAGCCGAAGGTCTTCATTCCCAGAAACATCAGGGGCACCCTGACTAAGAGAATCTCTAAGGAAACGCTTAAGGTAGACAGGACTGTCCGTCCTATGGTTCTGTAATAGTTCTGAGATATTGCATTCAGAATAAAGAAACAGAAACTAAGGGAAAATAGCCTCAGTCCCATGTAAAGTTCCGCCCTTACATCATCATTATCAAAGCCGTACATTCCGGCTATTAACTGCGGGAAGGCCAGGAAGATGACCATTATGGCAATCCCGATAATAAGAGCGCTTTTTAATACCCTGGAGAAAACCTTTCTCATACCGAAATAGTCCTTCTCACCGTAGAGCACCCCGGCTACGGAGGCTATTACGGAGGATATACCGTTTAAGAACATCTGGACTATAAGCTGTGTATTGTTAACAACGGCATAGGCACTAAAATACCCTTCTCCCAGAGCCCGCAGGATCGTGGCATTGATCAGGCTGACACTTATAACCGTCATTATAAGATTAATCAGATTGGGAAAACCGTTCTTGCAGGTAGTAAAGAAATACTCCCTACCGGCAAAAATACCTTTAATTACAGGGGTTACCATTCTGTCTTTGCTTTTGTAGTACATAGGGATAAATATGATACCCGCCACCAAATAGCCCAGCACGGTAGACATGGCTGCACCTGTTATTCCAAGGGGGGTAAACTTAACCAGTATATAATCAAGGACAAGATTAACCACATTGGCCGTAATATGCATATTTGCAGAAATCGATGGGTGATTATCAACATTGATAAGATATGCCATTACAACAACAAAAGAAAGAATAGGCATACCAAAAGAATAAACTAATGTAACTGAGGAAACCATCTCAGAAAGCTGACCGGAAGCCCCCAGCATATTTCTGTACAAGGGAAGGGTAAAGGGAGAAAGGCAGGTGAATACCAGGGGATAAGCAACACTAAGTATCATACAGAAAGAGAATACCCTTCCTGCATTCTCGGCGTCACGCTTTCCAAGAAGAACAGCTACACATACGGCGCCGCCGGAGCCCAGTAAAATGGTGGCTGCCTGCAGGGTATAGATATAGGGTGTGGAAGCAGAGATAGCACCATTGCCTATACTTCCAAGAAGGTTACCTACGATCATGGCATCAACCACATTACCAAGCTGCAATGCCACTGTGACCATAACCCCCGTAAGCATGTATTTATAGATCTTCTTTCTGATCAGATAATCATTTCGTTCCATAAGTCCCCCAATTGTATAAAATAATATACTTTCCCCATTCTCTTATTTTACCATCTTTTCCCCCTTTTAGCAAAGTCTGATTTATACCGATGATAGGGTTTTGATCGGTATAAAAAGAAGCTCTCGTTTCAAGAGCTTCTTTCGTGTAAAACATCTTCTTTTTACTGGGCATTAATGTAATTAATAAGTCCTTCCGACTTGATGATCTTCTGCATGAATTCCGGAAAGGCCTGACCCTGATATTTCTCATTTTTTGTCAGGTTAGTGATGATACCGGAATCGAAATCTATCTCCACTTCATCTCCAGCCTGAATGCTCTGGGAAGCCTCTTTGCATTCGATGATAGGCAGGCCGATATTAATGGCGTTACGATAGAAAATCCTTGCAAATGTCTCTGCTATAACACAGCTTACACCACTGGCTTTAATGGCAATGGGGGCGTGCTCTCTGGAAGATCCGCATCCGAAATTCTTCTCCGCAACTATAATATCTCCCTCTTTTACCTTATTAACGAATTCTTTATCGATATCCTCCATGCAATGGGTAGCCAGTTCCTTTGGATCTGAGGAATTCAAGTATCTTGCAGGGATGATAACGTCTGTATCCACATTGTCCTTATATTTAAAAACATGTCCTTTTGCTTTCATTTACAATACCTCCTCAGGTCCGGAAATCTTACCTGTTATAGCTGATGCAGCAGCAACTGCAGGGCTTGCAAGATAAACTTCGGAATCCACATGACCCATACGTCCCACGAAGTTACGATTGGTGGTAGCTACGCATCTCTCACCTTCAGCCAGGATACCCATGTATCCTCCCAGACAGGGTCCGCAGGTGGGTGTACTTACAACTGCTCCGGCCTCGATAAAGGTCTCTACTAAACCTTCTTTAATAGCCTGAAGATAAATTGCCTGAGTAGCGGGAATAACGATGCATCTTAAGTTCTTAGCCACCTTCTTGCCCTTAAGTATGGCTGCGGCCTCTCTTAAGTCCTGCATACGGCCGTTGGTACATGAACCGATAACAGCCTGATCTATCTTAATATTCCCAACTTCATCAATAGTCTTTGTATTCTCCGGCAAATGAGGGAAGGAAACCGTAGACTTTAATGCGCTCAGGTCAATGGTGTATTCTTCATCATATACTGCATCCGCATCGGCAGTATATACCTTATAATCTCTCTTTGAGTGCTCTCCCATGTAAACGATAGTTGCATCATCCACAGGAAAAATGCCATTCTTCCCACCGGCTTCTATAGCCATATTAGCAATGGTGAAACGATCATCCATGGAAAGGTTAACTATACCGTCCCCCGTAAATTCCATAGACTTATATAAAGCCCCGTCAACGCCTATCATACCGATGATGTGAAGGATAAGGTCTTTGCCGCTTATCCACTTGTTCATCTTACCGGTGATGTTAAACTTAATGGCGGAGGGAACCTTAAACCAGGCCTTCCCCGTAGCCATGCCTGCAGCCATATCCGTAGATCCCACACCTGTGGAAAAGGCTCCTAAGGCTCCGTATGTACAAGTATGAGAGTCAGCTCCTATGACCACATCTCCTGCTACCACCAGACCTTTCTCCGGAAGAAGTGCATGCTCAATGCCCATCTGTCCCACATCAAAGTAATTTGTAATATCATGAGCACATGCAAACTCTCTGACGCATTTGCAGTGCTGGGCGCTTTTAATATCCTTATTGGGGATAAAATGGTCCATAACAAGGGCTATCTTATCCTTATCAAAGACACCCTCTTTCTTAAGCTTATCCATCTCCTTAATAGCCACGGGAGATGTTATATCATTACCCAATACCAGGTCTAAATTCGCCTCGATCAGGTCACCGGCTTTAACACTGTCAAGACCCGCATGCGCTGCTAAGATCTTCTGTGTCATCGTCATACCCATAGTCTAGTTCCTCCATAACTTAACTTCCCGCCTGTAAGGCGGGAAGCATCTGTATTAGTTATTAATAAGCTTAGTATCCTCATTATTCCAGCTGTACAGCTTACGAACTTCCTTACCGATGGCTTCAGCAGGATGCTCAGCAGCTTTCTTCTTCATAGCCTTGAAGTGAGCCTGTCCGCCTGCGAGAGACATCTCAAGTAAGAATTCCTTTGCAAAAGAACCATCCTGAATATCGGATAAGATCTTCTTCATGGTCTTCTTAGTCTCTTCGGTAATGATCTTGGGTCCTGTAATATAATCACCGTACTCAGCGGTATTTGAAATGGAATATCTCATTCCTTCGAAACCTGACTGATAGATAAGGTCTACGATAAGCTTCATCTCATGGATACACTCGAAATATGCGTTTCTCGGATCATATCCTGCCTCTACCAGAGTCTCGAAACCTGCCTGCATCAGGGCACAAACACCACCGCAGAGAACTGCCTGCTCACCAAAGAGGTCTGTCTCTGTCTCTGTTCTGAAGGTAGTCTCAAGTAAACCTGCTCTTGCGCCACCGATAGCAAGACCGTAAGCTAAAGCCTTCTCTAAAGCCTTGCCTGTAGCATCCTGGTATACAGCTACCAGACAGGGAACTCCCTTGCCTTCCTGATACTCTGAACGAACTGTGTGTCCCGGTCCCTTGGGAGCTATCATTGTAACATCGACATCCTTAGGCGGAATGATCTGATTGAAATGAATAGCAAAACCATGAGCGAACATAAGCATATTTCCTGCCTCTAAGTTCGGCTCGATATCCTTCTTGTACATAGCAGCCTGCTTCTCATCATTAATAAGGATCATGATAACGTCAGCCTTCTTAGCTGCCTCAGCCGCAGTATATACTTCAAAGCCCTGCTTAACTGCCTTCTCCCAGGACTTAGAGCCTTCATAAAGTCCGATGATAACATTGCAACCGCTCTCCTTTGCATTAAGAGCATGTGCATGTCCCTGGCTTCCGTAACCGATAACGGCTATTGTCTTGCCTTTAAGTGCAGCCAGATTACAGTCTTCCTGATAATAAATTTTTGCCATGATAAATATTCCTCCTAAGTAGTTGTAATTGTTTTATATTAAAAATAATAATAGTCTGTTTTTAATCATAGGTACGATTAAGAAGCTTCTCTGCATCCTGGATATCAGCGGCTCCTCGTGACAGGCCGGTAATACCCGTTCTGGCCAGTTCCAGGATCTGATAATCGGATAACATGTCTATAAAAGCGTCAAGTTTATCGGTAGTACCTGTAAGCTCAATAATAAGAGACTCCTTGGTAACGTCGATAACATTTGCACGGAAGATATCCGCCACCGATATAATGGACTGACGTGTTCTCTCATTTGCGGAAACCTTTACAAGGATAAGCTCCCTGCATACCGATTCATGAGACTCCAGTTTTTTAATAAAGAGAACGTCTTCTAACTTAGATAACTGTTTCTCGATCTGCTCTAAGATCTGCTCATCTCCCGAGCAGACTATGGTCATTCTGGTAAGTCTGTGGTCTGCTGTAACACCGGCACTGAAACTGTGGATGTTATATCCCCGCCTGGAAAAGAGACCTGACACATGACTTAAAACACCGGAATTATTCTCAACCAAAATGGAGAAAACAACCTTTCTGTCTTCTGTTCCTGCTCCCAAACTATCAATCCTCTCATTCGTAGATTTAAAAATCATTTTAACAATATAGGTTTGCTTTGTCAACGCTTTATCACGTTAAATCAGCAAATCTTTTATAAAGCTCTTTTATATGCTCCGGGGTTGTTCCGCAGCATCCGCCGATAATGCGGACATTGTATTTCAGGATGTCATCAAAACAATCCACAAATTCCTTTGGTCCCATGGAATAAATGGTATTGCCATCCTTGTCCCTCTCGGGAAGTCCTGCATTAGGCTTAACTATAAGGGGCACCTTTGCATATTCATCCATCTTCTCAACAATAGGAAGGACATTATCCGGGCCTGCCGAGCAGTTAATACCGCAGGCATCAACCCCTAGCTCCTGCATTGCGCATATAACCTCATCAGGGCTGTTGCCGTACATGGTTTTGCCCCCTTCCGTATAGGACATGGTAACCATAATGGGAAGGTCGCAGACTTCCTTTGCAGCCGTAACCGCAGCTTTGGCATCCTCCAGGTACATCATGGTCTCTATATCAAGAAGGTCAACGCCGGCTTCGCACAGGGCTCTTATCTGCTCCCTGTACACACCAATAAGCTCCTCAAATTCCGTATCACCAAGGGGTTCTACCATAAGGCCGGTCATGCTCACATCCCCTGCTATAATGGCATCGGGATTAGCCGCCTTTGATACAGCCACCAGTTTTTTATTAAGTTCCCCTACCTTATCTCCAAGGCCGTGCTTGGAAAGTAAGGGCCTGTTGGCGCCAAAGGTAGGTGCCAGGATAATATCGGATCCTGCCTGTCTGTATTCTTTCTGTAATCCGCTTATTACTTCAGGATTATCCGCTATCCACAATTCAGTGCATACCCCTGAGGGCATGCCTCTCTTTATAAGATTAGATCCAGTCGCTCCGTCCATAAAAACATAACGGGAAGTAGTCAGCTTCTTAAACTCTTCTTTTTTCATTCTTCTTCACTTTCGTATTTTTCCTCTATAAGATCCGATAATTCACGGATCCCCGGCCAGCTGAATTTATTTAAAAAGTACTTTTCTTCAAATGTTGCGCTTGAAACCGGCTTGCTGATGGAATAGCCCTGGGCCATATCACTTCTAAGTCTGCAAAGGAACTGGAGCTGGGCCTCATTTTCAACCCCCTCCACTATTACCTCCATGCCAAGGTTGTGGCAGAGTTCTATCATAGCCTCTATAACGTACTGTCTTCCAGCATCCGGAAAAAATGAGTCACTTAAGAAAGACCGGTCCAGCTTAATTATATCCGCATCAAGCTCTGAGAGCATATTCAGGGCGGAATAGCCGCTTCCGAAATCGTCTATGGCAAACATAAATCCCGCATTCCGCAGCTTTGCCGCTAAGCGCTTAGTCATAGTAAGGTCTTCGAATACTGCCCTCTCCGAGAACTCGACCTCAAGATAAATGGTGGGAATATCATATTTTCCGGCTATATGAAGGAGTTCCTCCACAAACTGCTTGTTTCTCATATGAAGTCCCGAGAAGTTGGAGGATAGTCTGATGGGATTATAGCCCTTGTCTATCCAGCTTCGAAGAAGCTTACAACACTCCTCGAACATATACATGTCCACATCCGTAACAAAACCGTACTTCTCCATTACGGGAATAAAATCATTGGGAGGAATAAGTCCAAGTTCGGAATCATTCCAGCGCACCAGGGCTTCAGCCCCTGTAACGGCGCCGGATTTGAGATTAAGCTTGGGCTGAAGATATGCCTCAAACTCACCCTCCCTCAAAGCCTTCTCCATCTTTCGGAAGATGGAATATTCCCTGGCTTTCTTCTTTGCTTCATATTCGGAATAATAGCCTATCTCCACATGGGAAGAAGTCTTCTTGGCCTTAACGCTTTTTTGCGCAACAGTGGCCTTGTCCCTGATGGCGATAATGGGCTCTGCCGTATCGGTTATGCTATATATTCCTACCTTAAGAGAAAGAAAGGCCATATTCTTGGCCTTCATAATCCCAAGTCCCGGAACATCAGACAAATCGGCAACAAGCTCGAATATGGGAGCCCACTGCCGTATGTCCAGTCCCTCTGAATTGTTATTGGTAAGAATAAGATTAAACCAGTCATTTGTCTGGCGGCAAAGAAGATCCTCCGATGTCAGGTATTTCTCCAGAGTGGTATATACATGGGCTAAAACCTTATTGCCGATCTCTATACCGAAGAGATCGTTAATATAGGTAAAGCCCTCTATATCACATACCACAAAGGAGTATGTACCCGGCTTCCTGGAAGTAAGTCTCTTCCCTGCCTCCAGCTCAAAATATGTAGAATTCCATCCTCCCGTGACAGTGTCACGGAAGGATATATTAAAAAGTTCCTGATTGTCCATTAGAATCAACCTGTTTTAGAATTTTCCGGATTAGAATTTACCGGATTTTGCTGCCTCTTCTATCGATACCGCAACCGCAACAGTAGCTCCTACCATGGGGTTATTACCCATACCGATAAGTCCCATCATCTCAACGTGAGCCGGAACTGATGAAGAACCTGCGAACTGTGCATCAGAATGCATACGGCCTAAAGTATCCGTCATACCGTAGGAAGCCGGACCTGCAGCCATGTTATCCGGATGTAATGTACGTCCGGTACCGCCGCCTGATGCTACTGAGAAGTACTTCTTGCCCTGCTCTACGCACTCTTTCTTATAGGTTCCTGCCACCGGATGCTGGAAACGTGTGGGGTTGGTTGAGTTACCGGTAATGGATACGTCAACACCCTCCTTATGCATAATGGCTACGCCTTCCGTAACATCATTTGCACCGTAACAGTTAACCTTGGCACGAAGACCCTTGGAATAAGCCTTACGGAATACTTCCTTAACCTGGCCCGTTGAATAATCCATCTCTGTCTCTACATAAGTAAAGCCGTTAATACGGGAAATGATCTGGGCAGCATCTTTGCCCAGTCCGTTTAAGATAACACGAAGGGGTTTCTGACGAACCTTGTTAGCCTTCTCTGCGATACCGATAGCTCCTTCAGCTGCCGCAAATGACTCGTGTCCTGCTAAGAACGCGAAACACTCTGTATCTTCCTCCAGAAGCATCTTTCCTAAGTTACCGTGTCCTAGGCCTACCTTTCTCTGGTCTGCAACAGAACCGGGAATACAAAACGCCTGTAAGCCTTCACCTATAGCAGCTGCAGCCTCACTGGCCTTCTTGCAGCCCTTCTTAATGGCAATGGCGGCACCTACTGTGTAAGCCCAGCATGCATTTTCAAAGCAAATGGGCTGAATGGCCTTAACCTGGTCGTATACGTTAAGACCTGCGTCCTTTGTAATCTTCTCTGCTTCTTCAAGGGAGGAGATTCCATAGCCTGATAATACTTTATTGATCTTATCTATTCTTCTTTCATATGATTCAAATAATGCCATCTTTCTTCCCCCTTTCCTATTCTTTTCTCGGATCGATGATCTTTACTGCGTCGTCTACACGGCCATACTGACCCTTAGCCTTCTCCCATGCAGTGGTGGGATCATCACCCTTCTTTATGAAATCAGTCATCTTACCTAAGTTAACAAACTGGTATCCGATGATCATATCTTCTTCGTCAAGAGCTATGCCTGTTACATAACCTTCGGCCATCTCCAAGTATCTGGGGCCCTTCTTCAAGGTTCCGTACATGGTACCGATCTGTGAACGAAGACCCTTGCCAAGGTCCTCAAGACCTGCGCCGATGGGAAGACCGTCTTCTGAAAATGCTGACTGGGTTCTTCCGTAAACGATCTGTAAAAAGAGCTCTCTCATGGCTGTATTAATGGCGTCGCATACAAGGTCTGTATTCAATGCCTCAAGTAAAGTAAGACCCGGCAGGATCTCTGATGCCATAGCTGCGGAATGAGTCATTCCGGAGCATCCTATGGTCTCTACAAGAGCCTCCTGGATGATACCGTCCTTTACGTTAAGTGTGAGCTTACAAGCTCCCTGCTGTGGTGCACACCAGCCGATACCATGGGTAAGACCGTTAATATCCTTAACTTCCTTTGCCTTAACCCATTTGCCCTCTTCCGGTATGGGTGCTGCCCCGTGATGCACCCCCTGGGCTACAGGACACATTAATTCAACTTCCTGCGAATAAATCATAAAATCTCTCCCTTCTATAATTACTTAGTTCTTACTGTTACATACTGAATCTCATCCACTTTTCCGCTCTTAAGAACGAAAATGAGTTTCATCTTTTCTTTTGTGTACTCTAACTTCGTATCTGACTTCTCAGTAGGAGCACCGTAAGTCTTCTCCACCTTGTCAGCTGCTTCACCGATGGATATACCCTCCGGAGTGGATACGGAGTCATCTTTTAAGATAACTTCCTTAACATAATCCGTCTTCTTCTCCTGGAAGGTGTTAACTTCAAAGCCTGCATATGTATTATATACATCAAGATCACCGAAAGCACAGCTTGGAGACTCAAAAGTGGAAAGAGGTTTCCCCAGCTTGTCTAAAACTGCCTTAGCCTCGGAATTAATGTGGATTTCCACGTCCTTGGCCTTAAATACATATTCTCCTCCTGAACCCGCAGCTGCGGAAGATCCTTTAGCTGCCGATGAACCGGTAATGACCTTGGTCTCCCCGCCGCAGCCTGCAAGCGAAAGCACCAAACATAAGGATACGAGTATCCCTGCTATTATTCTTTTCATGAATCTGACTCTCCTTCATACATTTTCTTTAAAGTAACTTTATCTATTTTTCCGTTTGCCGTCAATGGCATTTGAGGAAGTTTATGGGTCACATTGGGAAGCATGTATCTGGGCAGCTTCCCCCTTAAGGCTTTAACAAATTCAGCCTCCGTGGGGTCACCTACGTAGTAAATGACTATCTTGCCGTCTTTGCTGTCATAGATACAGGCCGCAAAGCGGATTCCCGCTACAGTGGAAGCATTGATCTCAATCTCTCCCAACTCGATACGGTGGCCCATATGCTTTATCTGATAATCTTTCCTGGATACGAAGATCAGCTCCCCGTATTCATTATACTTTCCTATATCGCCGGTACAATAGATAATCTCGGGATAGGCGGTATTCAAGGGATTCCGGATAAATGACTCATTTGTCTTTTCCGGATTGTTATAATAACCCAGGGTAACGGAGGTACCTCTTATGCACATCTCCCCCTCTTCTCCGGGGCCCGCAAGCTCCTTTCTGTCTTTAAGCAGGAGGATCTCCGTGTTCTTAAAGGGCCTGCCTATTGGGATCATGTCTGTTTCTTCAAAGTCTCTGTTCACATGATAGAAACAGCACATTCCCGTACCTTCCGTAGGCCCGTAAAGGTTGGTAAAGGAAGCGTCCGGCAGGGTCTGCCGCCAGATTTTAAACTGTTTTATGGGAAATACCTCGCTTCCGAAGGCGATGGTATGTAAATATTCCGGCCTAACCTTATCAAAGGTACCGAAGGCTGATATAAGGGTCAGGGCCGATACCACCCAGCAGATGGTGTTTATCTTTTTCTCATTTAAGAATTCCACCAGCTTAACCGGCATCATAAAGAGACTTCTGGGAACCAGATATGTAGTCGCCCCGAACTTCAGGGTAGGATACAGTTCCTTAAGACAGGCATCGAAATACAGTGGTGTCTGATTGCCAAATACCGTATCCTCATTGAAGCCTAAGGTGTCTGATAGCTGTTCCACATAATCCAGGACTGACCGGTGACAGGCTGCAACCCCTTTTGGAACTCCCGTGGAGCCCGAGGTAAATACGATGTAAATGGGGTCCGTATCTAAGGCATGGTCATAGGCTTTTTCCAGCAGATCCGGCTCTTCCTTGCTTTGGGAGATATCCGAATACTTTACTATCTCTCCGTCGAAGTTAAAGGTAAGGGCCTTCTCGTAAGTCTCGTCATCGCAAATGAGGAGTGGTGCCTGAACATTTTCAAGGATGAGAGAAATCCTGGCTTCCGGCATCTCCTCATCAATGGGAACGTAGAAAGATCCAGCCTTTATAACCCCAAAGAAAGTCACTATCTCCTTGGGATGCTTTCTCATAAATACAACAACGGGTTTACGCTCAATTCCTTTTTTCAGGATCACGCTTCCTATGGCCCGGCTGACCTCATAGGTCTGCCTGAAGGTAAACTCTTCCTTATCATCTGCGAAGGCCACCTTGTCCGGCTTAATACCTACTATCTCATCTAAATAATCTAAAACATTGTTTCTCATTTTATATCGCTTTCTTTTTTTATTTACTCCCCAAAGCTTTATCGATATTTTCTATGATCTTATCCTTTACAGGTGGTTTTAAAAGATATCCCGCCGGCTTTAATGACAGAACCGCCTCAATATTCTCCTTGTTGTTAACCCCCGTAAGAAATATTACCGGTATGTCCGACAATTCATCATCGGCCCGGATCATTTCCAGGGTCTGTCTGCCGTCACATACGGGCATCTCATAATCAAGCAGTATTATATCGGGCTTGCGCTTTCCCATGCTGGTCATGGCCTTCATTCCGGAAGGGGCGATCATCACATTATACCGGTCTTCTAGCATCCCCTTTATCGTCCTTAAGGTAGGACCGTTATCATCAACAACAAGGACCGTCTTTTTAGCGCCGGCACCGGCAACCTCTTCTCCTCCGCTGCTTCCTTCTCCTATCTTTCCAATAACGGCATTAAGTACATCCATATTATCTATGGGTCTGATAAGATTCTCGAACTGTACTCCGTCATAAAACTGCAGGAATCTCTTCTTCTCTTCTGTTGTACCCACGGTAATAACGGGAATGGACGGGTAATCAGACCTGATACGCCGAAAGAGCATCTCCTGATCCTCATAAATACCCACCAGGGAAATGATAATAAGGTCAGGCTCTGCTACGGTAATAAGCCCGGATAACATCTCCACATTCTCAGAGCCTATCTGTACCCGGTAATTATCCGTCAGGGCTTTATTAAGCTCCTTTAAGACATCATTCATTTTACCCAGCAAAAGAATTCTTTTCACGTCCTAACCTCCAATCAGATCCATCATCTCTCCTGCAATACGCCCCGTGGTCTCATCATCCACATCAGAGACAGCGCTTTTAAGCTCTGAAAGCTTAAGGCTTAAGGGTTCTTTCAAGTCATAACCCGAAAGCTTATCCAAAGCCTCATCAGCCTTGTCTACATCAAAATCAGCCATGGCATTTCTTATAATATCCAAAAGTGCCAGAACTACCGATCTGTCAAATTCTTTCTTAGGCTCATTATCTGCCGTCGCTATAAAGGGCATTAAAGAAAGCCTTTGTCTGTAGCTTCGCCATAATCGTATGAAGACTCCGTGAACATCCCTTAAGGTGGTCTCATCCTTGGCTCCGGCAGCATCCTCTAATATCTTGGCCGCACCGGCTAAGGGAATGATACCGATTATGGCTGCGGAACTCTTCATACCGTGAACCTGTATCCTGTACTCATCAAAAGACCCGGGGATTTGCGAATACATTTCCTCAAGTCTGTCGGCATGGGCATCAATGACATTATAAAAGTCGGTAACGGATGTTTCAAGTAAATCCCTCGAAGGCAGATGAAGCTTGGCAAAACTGATATCCATACCATCCACAGCAGGAAGATCGTCTGTATCATAATCATCCGGATTGCCTTCTTCCTCCGAAACCGGCCCGCTATAAGGCTTAACCATATCCTCCGGAAGGTATTTCTCAACCATATTTTCTAATTCTGAAGCATCTACCGGCTTTGTAAGATAGTCCGTAAAACCAAGCCCTACATATTCATCCCTGGCTCCTGCCTGGGCATTTGCAGTCAGGGCTATAACAGGTGTGTCGATATTTAAATTGCCTTCAAGATCCTTCATTCTCTGTCTTGTCTCAACACCGTCCATCTCCGGCATCCTGTGATCAAGAAAGATTATATCATAGTGATTCTTTGTGATCATATCAAGGCATTCCGCCCCGCTTTCAGCGCAGTCGATCTTAACGCCGGTGGGTTTTAAGAGTCCGGCGAATACGTGAAGGTTCATCTTAACGTCATCGACTGAAAGTATCCTTGCGTCGGGAGCAGTAAACTTTGAATGATATTTTGTACGTTTTTTAACTGACTCCTTCCACTTCTTATCCACATCACCTATCGGCGCCCAGTTAATAACTCTTTGTTCTAAATGGAAATAAAAATCCGATCCCTTTCCGTATACGCTGTCCACCTTGAGCTCCGAGCCCATAAGATTAAGGAGCCTTGTAGTAATGTTCATTCCAAGACCGGTGCCTTCGATATTACGGTTTCTCTCCTCCTCTATCCGCTCGAACTCCCTGGTAAGCTTGCCTATATCCTCTTTTTTGATACCTATGCCCGTATCCTTTACACTTACAAAGAGGTCAATATGATCTTCATCTTTCTTCTCAAAGGATACAGTAAGGGTAACGCTTCCCTCTTCGGTATATTTAACGGCATTGGTAAGAATATTTGTGACCACCTGCTTTAACCTGATCTCATCACCGTAAAGCATGGACGGCAGCTCCGGGTCAACCTTTGTTATCAGCTTAAGCCCCTTGCCCTCTGCCCGGCCTGATACCATGGATATAAGATCATGTATGGCAGAAAATGATTCATATTCTTCTTCAATGATATCCATCTTCCCGGCTTCTATCTTGGAGAAATCAAGGATGTCATTTACCAGATTAAGCAGGGTATTGCCTGCTACTCTGATATTCTCCGCATATTCAAGGGTCGTCTCTTCGTTGCTCTCCCGGATGATAAGCTCATTCATACCCAGTACCGCATTAATAGGCGTCCTTATCTCATGGGACATACTTGAAAGAAAGGTGGATTTGGCTTCACTCCTTGCCTCCGCGGCCTTAAGCTCGACCTTTAATTCTTCCTCCCGCTTCAGTGTCTCAACATATTCATCCATTCGCTTTAGCATTGTAAGAAGACTGTTCTTTAAGGCGCGGATCTCGTCGTCACTTTTTGCCGGGATCCTCTTTATGGTCTCCATGGCGGCATGACGCATCTCATCATTGTCGGTATAGGACTCAAGCCCCGCAGATAGCATGGTAAGAGGTCTTACTATGATCCTTTGCAATAATTCGTTAAAGATCATGGCTATGGGAAGCGCCACACACATGATAAGCATAATAAGCTGTATGTTCATAAGTATTATACGGGATTCATCCGGGACGAACCCGGCAGGATTGGCAATATCCGTAATCTCAGAGAGAGGCCGGTTAGGCATATCTCTCATCTGCCTGTGGGAAAAGGCTGCAGCCGCAAATGATAAAATAGTAGCTTCAGTTATGGATATGATAAGAAGCTTTCGTCCGATATTAGAAGTAGCCTTTCCCATATCGGATACAGCAAAGGCATCATAGCTTTTCGTATACACAAAGCCGTATCCTATATATTTCTTAATGCCGTCAGGAACAAATCTAAAGAAAAGATATACCAGAAAAAAGGCCGCAAAGGTCTCGGGTATGGCACTGATAAATATAGTAGCCGGTCCCATTACTTCATAAAAAGTGGACTCACCTGTATTAAGCTGTATAAAGGTAATGTACCAGAAGCCTCCCATAACTATAGAGACAATAAGCACCATAAGCATGGTCTTTAAAAAGCTTTTGAACCATCTCCTGTAGGAAAGATATCCGGGTATGATGGCGATTATAATATAGATAAAAAGAGTATATGCGTCAGCAAAGCCCTGATATCTTATGATCTCAGCCACAAAGATAAGAGCAAACATTGAAACGCCGTATTGGGCGCCGCAAAGAGCAGCCGGAAGAAGAAGAAAAAAATCAGAAACAGAGCAGGCCATACCTCCTATAGAGATGAAGAGGTGATTGCTCTCAGCCCTCATAATGATAATAGTAACAGAACATATAAGCGAGATGGCAAAAGAAATGATCATCCGCTTTTTCTTTACCGCCGGATCTTCCATTATGGTCCCGGCCATATAACCGTCAAAAGAAATCCTGCTATCCATATCCGTCCTCCTCGACCCTTTTTTGTTGCAGCAGCTATATCGCCCATTATACTATAAAAGACAAGCTCAGAGTCGATTTTTACAATTTTTTAACAATTACCTCTTGCAGGCTTTTACCGATGCTTTTGCGAGCACATCCAGCACATCAAGGACCTTTTCTCCCACGTCATTATCCCTTTTTATTACCGAAAGCTCGGTACATCCCAGTATTACGATCTCTGCCCCCTTATCAAGCAGTTCTTCTTTTACCTCAAAAAACAAGGGCATATCAGCGGGCTTTCCGGCCTTGACATTCTCATAGATCAGGTGCATGACCTTTTTTTGACCTTCCGCCCCGGGAAGTATGCATTCTATACCAAAGCGACTAAGGGCATCGTCAAAAAGCCTGCTCTTAATAGTACCGTCAGTAGCCATGATTCCAACCTTTCCGATAGAGGAAGTCGAAAGATACTGACCCGTTTCCACCAGACTGTCAATACAGGGCACAGGCAGGCTTTTAAGATCATTTTCAAAATAATGAGCCGTAATACAAGGGATAGAAAGGACTTCCGCCCCCTGATCTATAAGACCCCTTCCTGCCTCCAGCAAAAAGGGAAGCGGGCTTTCCTTGCTTTCTCCCAGGATATACTTAGTACGGTCCGGAATACCCGGGATACTGTGCACAAATATCTCTATATGCTCCTGATCAGTCTTCGCATCCGTCATTTCAGTGATAAGCTGCATAAAATACGCAGTTGCCATGGGGCCTAAGCCCCCTATTATACCCAGTTTTTTCATTTATAAATAATTCTCCAGTCAAATATTTCGTTACAAAGTAAGCATATATTGCTCGCAGAGCATGGTAACCGTCATTACTATAAGCAGATAGTCAATCTCATAAGCCCCCATAAGCACAAACTCCGGATCATTGTATTTCTCCTTAAGCTCCTGAACAAAGGCATAATCAAATACCCCCTGTTCCTTAACCAGCCGATCATCAAAGGCCGGTCCCGCGGGCTTCTTCTTGATCATTGCAGACATACCCGGTGCCTGGAAGGGGAACTTCTTTCTCTTCAGTATAGGCTCCGGCACAATGCCTTCTCCTGCCCGTTTCAGGATATACTTCTCATTAACTCCCCGAAGCTTGTACTTGTCCGGTATAGTCTTCACAAACTCTATCACTTCCCGGTCAAGGAAGGGGTGCCGCCCCTCAACGGAGTGGGAAAAGAACATCCTATCCCCGTGCTCACCAAGCAAATGATCTGAAAGTCTCAGCTTATTGTCGATATAAGACCGCCTCTTCATGGTGCTTAAGTCTTTTACCTTATTTACATCAATAGGACTCTCGGATATTGCTGAAAAAGACTCATACTCAGCATATACATCCTTACTGTAGAGCCGGGCGTGAATCTTGCCTATAGCGTCATGGTCCCTCTCAAACCTGAAGTAGGGGTCCCCCCATAGGCGCTCATTAATGGCGCATTCCTCGGGAGTCATCTTCCCTTTCTGCATCTTCCTGAAGGCGTCCACCATGTATCCCACATAGCCGTAGAAATACTCGTCAGCCCCCTGGCCCGTAAGAACAGCCTTTGCCGGGCTTTCGCTCACCAGCTTGGACAAAAGAAATGCTGCATTGTCGTAGCTTTCTTTAACCCCCGACTCCGCGTGATATATAACGGAAGCGAAGTTGTCCCAGATCTCTTCCTCCGCAACTTTTACCTTGTAATGCTCGGACTTCACGCACTCGGAGACCATCCTTTGAAACTCTTTTTCATTTAAGTCTCCGGAACCTATCTCCGCCGAAAATGAATAATAGGAATTCAGCAGGAATTTCCCGATGTAGCAGGCCACCACGGAGGAATCCAGGCCTCCGGATACGTAGAAACCTATGGGCACATCGGCGATAAGACGGCGGGATACAGCGTTTTTAATAAGCTCCCTAAGGTTCTCAATATAATAATCTACGCCCTTATCCTCTTCTTCAGGGGAGTAGATAAGGTCCCAGTATTCCCTGTCCGTCAGACGACCCTTATCATCTATAAGGATCATATGCCCCGGCTTAACAGACCGGATGCCCTTAAAAAATGTATTGGGAGATACCACTCCCGGGAAATTAAGGAGCTGGTCCACGGCCTTTAAGTTCAGCTTCCTTGGCATACCGGGATACTCCAGTATAGCCTTTATCTCTGACGCGAATACAACCCTTCCTTCAAACTCCGTATAGAAAAGAGGACAGATCCCCACATGGTCCCTGGCAAGAAGGTATCTCTTATTCTTCCTGTCATAGAGACAGATGGCAAACTGGCCGTTAAGCCTGTTTACAAACTCTTCTCCCTCTTCCTCGTAGAGGTGAATACAGACCTCAACGTCAGTCCCGGTCTTAAACTTATGGCCTCTAGCCGTAAGCTCCTCCTTTATCTCTTTAAAATTAAAGATCTCACCGTTGCATACCATAACTATGCTGCCATCTTCGTTTGAAATAGGCTGCATACCACCCGACAGGTCAATAAAACTAAGCCTGTTAAAGCCCAGGCCGCAGTTCTCATCCAGGTAAATATCCGACCCATCCGGCCCCCTGTGCCTGATCTTCTCAAGCATACTGCCTATAACCACTCTATCAATAGGCTTCTTCTCTCTTAAATTAATTACACCACATATACCACACATTATTGTATACCGTACTTTATCCTTTGTTCCTCAATCTCTTTATTATACAATACTTCTTTCTGCTTCCAACTGTTATTTAACTCTGCCTCGCCCCGTCTGTCCGGCACACCGCATTTATCCTTAAGATACTTTCCGAAGTATACCGCCATCTTCTCCGCGCCGGAGAGATTAAGATGCAGACCGGCATCATAAGTATCCGTATTATAATCTAATCCCACTTCTTCCTTTATCTTAAGGAAATTAATATAATCCAGGCCGTACTTGTCGGCATAGTCCAATACCTGCTTATCCCACTCATCATACCAATGGGGGAATAAGCTGGGGGCCTTAATCAGAACCAGCTTCACACCCTCACTGGCACATAACTGCCTCATCCTGTCAAGATAGTCCCAGGCCTTGTCTCCGAAAGAGTAATCCGTAAGCTTCCGAGGAGCCGGAATGTTTTCCGCCGGTCGCACATCTATCCTCATATAGTATCCGTTGTGGGATACACTGTGTTCTTTAAACCAGTACTCAAAGTCCTCCGGCGTAAGTTCTGACCACCTTGAGTGAAACCTGAGGATAGGAAATACATAATCTATAAACTTCTCTCCCTCCTTCATTGAGGCCAGAATGGAGTTGACCTTGGACATAGACCACTTCATGGGATCTAAGGTCATCCTGTTGTAAGGCTCTGACTGGGACTCATTAAACTGCAGGGACTGTATGTTAAAGACCGCCACCTTGGGCTTATTGATCTTAAAGGTCTCCTCCATCAGGTAGTAAGACTGCCATATATACTGCTCGGCACTACCCCTGATATAAGAGTTGATCCCGTATTCCTGCCACATCTTCAAGGGCGAGAAATTCTCATAAACCTCACAATCCCCAAAGAAAACCACATCAAAGTCCTTATCCTTCTCCTGATAATACTCCTTAATCAGATTCCCTTCCACTATATCCGTGGCATATTTAGGCATAACAAGTCTGGTGGCGCTGTAGAGCACCCCCACCAGGATTACAACTGTTATTATTATACTTATAATCCTCTTCTTCATGTCATACCTCATCTATCAAATCCATCTATTAATCTATTAATCTATTAATCTAGTATTCCATTAATCCATAACTCTCCGGCGACAGCTTACATAATATATATTCAAAAGAAACACCTTGAGTCGCAGTCGGCACTTAGCGAAACGATACAAATGCTCACGCTCCTTCCAATGACCTTCGTTGAGCTTAGTGTTCCGCTACGCGAGCACGGAGCGCAAGCGTTGTTTCGTTGAATATATATTATGTAAGCGTCACTAGAACTGGTCACTAGAACAACGTCACTAGAATCGATTATATATAAACTGCGCGGAATCATACCCTACTCCATATGACCCGAAAACAATAATAATCACAAACAGTCCGCCCCAAATTATCGCCCTCACAACATAAGGCTTAGCAAGGATCATCTCCCTAACCGACCCTTTCCTCTGCAGCAGACTAACCGCAAGCATAACCAGGGTTCCGAGCAACGCCATCATATAATCCGCTGCACTTACCCCGAAGTTCAACATACTCCCGTCAAAGATCACACCCCAGTTTCCTTCAACAAATATTGAAGCAAGCCCGGTCAGGGTCTCCCCCACCTTCACATAGCAATCAAAAAGATTCAAAACCATAACAAGAAGGAAGGTCCGAACCACCCTGATGGCCTTAAACCAGCCCTTGCTCCTAAGAGCATACTTCTCATTCAGGCCGTCTGACCAGCCTTCCATCTCTTCTCCCAGCATCAGCAGAAACCAGTTAAGAAGCCCCCAGACTATAAAGTTCCAGCTGGCGCCGTGCCATAATCCCGTAGCCAGCCAGACCACAAATGAAGCCAGATACACCGGAACCCTCTTTCCTGCCCGGTCCCCCAAGGACTTCCTTGCGAACTTAGCAAACCCCTGAAGCCACTTGCTGGTGGATACAGGATAGAATACGTAAGACCTGAACCACTCGCACATGGTAATATGCCATCTTCTCCAGTATTCCTTCAAAGTCTTTGAAAAATAAGGCCGGTTAAAGTTCTCCTTCAAAGAAATACCCAGGGCCTGAGCTATACCTATGGTGATGTCTATACCTCCGGTAAAATCCGCATATAGCTGCAAGGTATATAAGAACAGCACGCAGAAAACATATGCCCCCTTGTATTCTGTGGGCTCCCCCGTAATCGCAATAACAGCAGGCGCTATACGATCGGCTATAACCAGCTTCTTAAAGAATCCCCAGAGGATCCTCTCAAGTCCGAAGGCAAAAGTCTTCCCGTCAAATTCATGACCGGCATATAAAGTCTTTGATAAATCACCAAACCTGCTGATGGGTCCCTGAATAAGCTGGGGAAAAAATGATACAAAGAGGGCCATTTTCAGGAGATTCCTCTCCGCCTGAACCGATCCCCTGTATACATCAATGACGTAACCGCAGGCCTGAAGGGTATAAAATGAAATACCCAGAGGCAGGAGGATACTAAGGAAAGGAACCGCATCCCGTCCCATAAGAGTATTGATATTCATGATAAAAAAGTTGGTGTATTTAGAGAAAATGAGAATCCCAAAATTAAAGACCAGGCAAAGAATAAGATACCTTTTCTGGCTCTTTTTTATCTTTGCCTTGTATAACTTTTTATCTTCTTTAGTAATCTCATCCTTTACCGAAGAGAGGTATTCCCTGCTCTTATCGGAGATATTCTGGATGGTGATCCCCGTAAGGAAAATCGAAACCGTAGTTATAAGAATGTATATTAAATACAGAGGATTGGCCAGATAGTAGAATACATATCCTGCTATCAGCAGCAATCCCCACTGTACTTTTCTGCAAACCGTGTAATACAGTAAAAACAGAACTATTAAGAATCCTATAAACTCATAAGATGTAAATAGCATGACTTTAGATTAATCTTCCAACTCCCGGATTAAGTTATAAATAGCCTCGGCAGAATTAAAATTCTCCGGTATCAGATGCTCGGCTAAGATCTCAACGTCAAACTTATCATTGATCTCAGCCACCAGGGTAACAATATCAAAGGAGTCAAGGATCATGTCTTCCACAAGCCGGTCCTCCTTCTCAAAATCCACATCCGGGTGTAATCCCTTTAAAATCGCAAGTAATTCCTCCATACTTAATACTCCCTTTCTGATAATCTCTTATTCATTGCCGGCAGGAACCCCGTTGTTCTGATCCCCGTAATCATTTAACTCATTCTCCGGGGCCCGGCTGCCACTCTCTTCACTATTCTGCTGGTTTCCCTCTGTTTGCTGACCTTCCGTGCTCTCGTTAGACTCAGCACTTGCGGAAGATGGTGTAATATGCGGCACTCCCTCTATAGGATGGGTACTGATTATAGTATTACCGGTAAAAGCCACGGTTCCGGGATCTACATCCGGATACTTGGTCCTGTCAAAATCATGGAAATCACCAATACGATTATCCACTTCTATAAGCTGGTCGGTCTTTAACATAAATACCCGATTCTCAGCCACTCCATCCAATCTGTTGATACAATCAAGATGATACCAGCCGTATTCGTCTCCTATGTCAACCAAATTCCAGTAATGGTCAGCATCATTGCCATGGATCCTGCTGATAACCTTATTCTTAACCCTTATCCGATCAAGGAGGGCTTTTGCCATCATTGTATCTGTATAGCAATCTCCCTTGCCTGTTAAGAAGCCGCTGGCAGCCGCCTTGATCCAGTTATCATCGATGTTCATATCCCTGTATCTGCAGTGGGTATAAACATAATCATAAATAGCCCGAATCTTCTGCATGGTGTTCATTCCCGGTGTAATGATCTGCCCTAATACTTCATCCACCAGAATATTTAAATCCTCAATTGTGGAAGCCACATCGGATACGATAACCTTAAATGATGCAGAGGCAGTATTACCCGCGATATCCGTAGCAGTAGCCGTGGCATTATAGGTGCCTACCACATTGGTATTGACATTCCCGGCATCTATATCCAGTTTCAATCCTTCGGGACAGTTGTCCGTCACTTCCAGATTATTCTTGTAGGAAACGGTCCTTCCCACAAATATCTTGATATCCTTAACATTATTGAACTTAGGCTTCTCCGTGTCCTTCCTTAAGGTGAGCTTTACTTCGTGGGAAGTACGGTTGCCGCCGCCGTCAGTGCCCACCACCACAAGGGTCTGAGTACCTTCTTTCGTAAGGTCCGGTTGGCTTTCAAATGTATATGTAACCTTGGAGTTATCCCTTGTGTCGGTAACAAAATCCTCAGCCTTTCTGGGAACGTTAAGGAAAGAATCTATATTCTTAACAGAAAACTCCGGCGGTCTGCTGTCGTAGATTATAAGCTTGGGTTCATAGCTAGTCCCTTTAAACTTGATCTTTATGGGAACCACATCAACATCGGACATATCAATAGTCTCCATATTGGAGATCATCTGAGCACCCGTAACATCACCCTTAAGCATAAAATCAGCCAGCTTAGGACGGTCGCTTCCCGCTTCCATCCGCAGATATCCCTTAATGGGCCAGACATCGATTCTTAAGTCTTTTGTGACGGCATTACCGCCCAGATCCTTTACTTCAATAGTGGCAGATGTCTCTCCCAGCTTGCCTACATCCGGCTTCTTTACATAGGAAACCGTGCATTTGGTAACATCAACTATCTCCGTCACAAAATCCGAAGGCTCCGGCAAATATCCCATTCCCGTGGCAAGTTCCATAAACTTTACTTCCGGAGGAACTGTATCCTTAACCACTACGGTAACGGGATGTTCAAAAATACCAGTCTTAACCTTCAAATGATAGTCCCCGGGCACATAGATATCGATCTTATCCGAATCTTCCGTAATATAGGCATCCTTATCCGGGCGTTTTAAAAGATCTGATAAAGCCACCGGTGTCCCGGCTTCAACCTCACATCTTGCATAAACGAAACTGTTCTCTATAATGAATAAAGCCACTACCAGGACAATAAGAGTAATGATCAGTATAATAGAGACAATAACACTCTTCTTTTTCTTACGTTTATTCTTCTTTGTTCTTTTATCCTTATTCTCGCGAACAGGCAGATCTTCTTCCAGATTGTTTACGTAAAACTCACTGTAATCTGTCTCTTTTTTGCTTCTTCCCAATACAAACAAAACCTTTCAGCAAAGTATAATCATCTAAGGTACAAGGGGGTACGCAGACCGGTCATAGGTATGCACCGGATAATTAGCCTCTATATCCAGAGCCTCAACCTGGGCCTGAGTCCAGAGGTAGATTACCGCATCATCACCCCGAACTATACCGTCCAGATGGTACCATCCGTGTCCGTCCCCTATATCAACCACATTCCAATAATGGAGCAGTTCACCCTCCTGGGCGTTCTTAATAACAAAATTCTTCACCCCTGCTCTGGTAAGCAGGGCTTTAAGCATCATGGCAACATTATAACAGTCGCCCTTTTTAAACAGTATCCCGTCGGCAGCGGCCTTAACCCAGTCGGTAGAAGTGGCTCCTGCCCCGTAACGAACATTTTCACGGGAGAAATTATAAATAGCCAGAACCTTCTCTTCGTCAGTCATGCCTGAGGTTCCCAGCTTCGATAAAACATCATCGCATATAGCCCACATCTCTTCTTCCGTATAGTTTTTATCTCTTACATGAACCTTAAATGATGCTCTGCTTACATGTCCCGTATCGTCATAAGCCATCACCTTCACGGTGTAGGTTCCCACCTTGTTGGTGTTGACTTCCGAAGAGTCAATCTTAAGGGAAGGCTTGGGGGAGTTATCATCCCTGACCTCTATATTATTCTTGTAACTTACGGTCTGACCGATATACATGTAAATATCATTTCGGATCCTAATAGTGGGAGGCGCATCCGACCGCAATTCCTGTGCTGCCTCAGACTCTGACGGCTTCGAGGCTGAAGAGGCTAAGGAAGACAGGGATCTTTCCATTCCCTCACCATCGGTCTTAGTCCCTGTCGCAATACCGCATCCCGAAAGGGCTGCCGCAAGAGCAATAACTGTTATTACATAAATTATTATCCCGTATATTACAAGTCTAACAGACTTCTTTGACATATGATACCCCTTTTGTTTCATTTATCCCATCAGACAACCAGTTCCACCAGAAATACTGCCACACAGGCCAGAACCGAAACAACGATAAGGCTCTGTCCCGCATAGGCAAGAAGCAGTGCCGTCACGAATCCCGCTGCCGCACTGATAATACTGTCAGTTCCATGCAGTATAGCAGGAAAAGTCATAACCGATAAAGTAACGAAGGGCACGTAGTATAAAAAAGACTTTAAAAATGTATTCTTGATCTCTTTTCTTATCAAAGTAAGAGGCATAAGCCTTATAAGGTATGTAACCCCTGCCATTACCAAAACGTATATATAAACATTACCCTCCATACTCTCATTCCTCCTCTAATACACTGTCATCCGGCAGTTCTTCCGTATCCTTCACCGGGAAAAATGCCGCCGCTATACCGGCGATAATAACAGTAAGGATTATTATCTTAAAGCCTGAAGAGATATCCTTCAATATCGGAATATACTCAAAGGCCAGACTGGCCAGCATGGAGATTACAACTATTGATCTGATGATCAGATTCTTCTTGGCCGGTGGGATGATGATGGCTATAAACATTCCGTAAAGGGCCACTCCCAGGGCGCTGATTACCTTGTGAGGCAGGATGCTTCCCGAAAGGATCCCCAGGAAGGTCCCAAAGGTCCATCCGAAGGCGGAAACCACGATCATACCGTAGGAATACGGCGGATTAATCTTGCCGGGTCTGGATACCGTAACTCCGAATATCTCATCCGTCACACCGTAGGCCACAAAAAACCTGTGAAAGAAAGGGGTTCTCTCATCAAACTTCTGGGACAGGGAACAGGACATCAGCAGATACCTTAAGTTAATGATAAACTGGGTGAATGCCATCTCCACATATCCGGAGGAAGCTCCTATGATCCCCAGAGCCGCGAACTGGCCTGCACTTGTAAGGTTGGTAGCGGATATAAGCACCGCCTGAAATATGGTCAGGCCCGCATTCTTTGCCATTATTCCGAACGTAAAAGAAACGGCAATATACCCCAGGCAAATGGGGATGCCGTCCTTTATTCCGTTTATGATACTCTGTTTTACATTTGCTGATCTCATCTTCTCATAAAGAAGCAGTCCCCAAAGATGAGAACTGCAATACCTTTTCTCTTTAGTTAATCCTATTTGTTCTCAATAGGAATATCAACCTTAAACTCCTGCTTCTCCTTGGGAGCTGCCTGCGCCTGCTGGGGCTGAGGCTGTGCGGGAGCTACCGCCTTAGGTGCCTCTTCCGCAGCCTCCTGCTCTACAGGATGAAGCTCCGATCTGTTAGCCACTATAACTCTGTAGTAATCCGTAAGCTGCTTGGAGAACTCTGCCTGTCTCGCAGTGGATACCTCCAGGGTCTGCTTAATAATAAATTCCATCTTAGCCAGGTTCTCATCTAAGTAAGACATAGCCGCAGTCTTTAATTCATTAGCTTCCGTTGTGGCATCGTCAACGATCTGTTGAGCCTGCTTAGAAGCGGTGATAACGATCTCATTTGCCTGAGCGTAAGCCTGCTGCATGATCTGATGCTCGCTGATAAGCTCTTCCTTCTTAACCTTAGCCTCGCCCACGATCCTCTTGGCGGTCTCTTCTGCCTCGGTAATCCGGCTCTCTGCCTTAGCCTTAGCATCCGCAAGAATAGCTTCCTGATTGGTAATGATCTTCTGATATCTCTGAATCTCTTCCGGTACGTTAGCCTTCAGTTCTGCTAAGAGTTCCTCTATCTCATCTTTATTAACGATAATATTAGAGCTGGAAAATGTCTGTGTCTTACAGGAATCTATAAACTCCTCCATCTCTGTTATTATCTGCTCAATTCTGTTAGCCATAACGCGATAATTCTCCTTTTCCCCCTATTTAAACTTCTCATATATCTTCGGGATAATACTCTCCGGTACGAAGTGTGATATATCTCCCCCGTAGGAAGCAACTTCCTTGACTATAGATGAACTGAGGTAAGCATACTCGAGACTGGTGGTTAAAAATATGGTGTCGATCTCGCCGTAAATGGTCCTGTTCATCTGAGCTATCTGCAATTCGTATTCAAAATCCGTAACAGCACGAAGTCCTCTTACGATAATGGAAGCATTCTTGGATCTGGCATAGTCAACAAGCAGTCCGTCAAAGGATTCCACTTTAATATTATCATGCCCTTCCAACATTTCCGATAACATTTTAACACGTTCACTAACCGAAAACAACGATTTCTTGGCGGAATTAATAAGCACTGCCACCACCAGTTCATCCACTATCCCCGATGCCCTTTCAATAATATCCAAATGTCCGAATGTAACGGGATCGAAGCTCCCCGGATATATTCCCCTGGTCATAGGTCTACCTGTTTCTCCTTACGAAAATATGCTTATTGTTTTTGTAATCTTTGACTCTAAGGGTAGTATAATCCATATTGGACTCAAAATCAAAGTCAAAGTATTTATCTGCCTCAATTATTATCAAAGAATCCTCATCCACATTGGAAAGTCCGGCGATACGGTCCAATACCCTGCCGTAGAGGTCCGACTTATAGGGAGGGTCTATGTAAATGATATCAAGGTGTTCATACTCACCAAGCCTGTCTATGGCGGATACGGCGTCACCAAAAATGACCCGGCCCCTGTCTTCAAAATGGGTATGGGCCAGGTTTTCTTTAATACAATTTACTGCCCTCTTGTTCTTCTCAACGAAGATGCACCGGGCAGCCCCTCTGCTTAAGGCCTCGATGCCTATACCGCCGCTTCCGGCGAAGAGGTCAATAAAGGTGGCCCCGGGAAGGTCATCATTTATGATATTAAAGAGGGTCTCCTTGATACGATCCGTGGTGGGTCTGGTCTCAAGCCCGTCTATACATTTAAGCTGCAGCCTTCTGGCACTGCCTGCAATAACCCGCATATCTTCCTCCTAGAATCCCATCTTTCCTACAGCCGCAACAGTGACAACAGTTCCGGTGTATACCTTGAGATTGTTTTTAGCAACAGACTTCTCATCTTTGATATCTACGGAAAATGTCACATCTCCCACAGCGCCCCGATCTCTCGCCGAAGCTAAGGTATACTCTTTTAGATCTGCAAGGGCGTATTCCTTGGCATCCTCCAGGAAATCAAAATTCTTCTTTTCCTTCTTGCCGTATACATCAAAACCGCCGCCCATAACAGGCTTAATCTCGATCCGCTCCCTGGCGATGATATTACCGTTAATGGCTCCGATGGCATTAGCGACTCCGGAATACTCCGGAATAACCACCTTGGTCTCTAAAAGTTCTCCCACCTTAGGCAGGAAAATATGAATAGGCGCACCGATGCCGATAAGGGAATAGTTAACCTTAAAGTCACATTCCAGCATCACATCCGTATCTCCGTTGTATTTCCGCTCAAAATCATCATTTATAAGGTTTAATGTTCCCAGATCCAGTCCGTTCTTCCGGTAGTAAGGATTGGAATACTCCAGGACGCATCTCACAATATTAATATAGAGCTTGCGCATAACTTCCTTGTAGATCATCTCGCAAAGAGTCTCCCTGTCAGGATGGGTATCCAGGCATACCTTGTAATAATCCGCAACCATCTGCGCTCCAGTAGGATCATAGGTAGTAAAATCACCCCGCAGATGCATGATATCCGTAGGGGTTAGTCCCGACCTTATAATAACCCCCTCTCGCTCCAGCCTGTCAGCCTTGAAATGATATACATCGGAGTCCATGTACTCCGCAGCCTGGGTAAGGCTTAAGGGACCTTCTTTTAACCTGGCGCAGAGCTTCTTCTCATCATCATTGTAATTATCACTATCCTCAATGTCCTTAACAGCCACGAGAAATTCATGAATATATCTGGAATGAGGGAATTCCTCACTTTTAAGCTTCTCAAGTTCCTTAAGTATATAGGGATACTGGGTGGCAAGGATACTGATGGGAATAACCCTTGCGGTATCAAGAATGAGCTGACCGTCCTTGTGGCGGATGGCCGAATCTCCGCCTAAACCGAAGGTATCGACATACAAGCCCTTAACAAAGGTCTTCCACCTGCCTATCTTAATACCGTCTTCCACGGTAACAGGCACATGGTCCTTAATAATGGCCATATCCGTGGTGGTTCCGCCCATATCGATAACTATGCTGTTGGGCTCCTGAGTAAGAGATGCTCCGCCGATAACTGATGCTGCCGGGCCGCAAAGAATAGTCTCCACGGGATAATCCATGGCGAAACGCTCCGACATCAAAGACCCATCGCTTCGAACTATACCCACGGGGACATTTATGTTTTTCTCTTTAAGAACGGCCTTAATGGCCTTTGTAAAGTCGTCAATGGTAGGAATAAGGCCCGCATTAAGAAGGACGGATGCCCCCCTCTGGAGGGTATCTATATCTGAAAAAAGCTCATTTCCGCAGATAACGGGAATTCCAAGTTTCTCACGGATCAGCTTCTTTGTCTGCTTCTCCACCAGGGCATTATTATTCATGGCAAAGAGTTCAACAGTTGCAACAGCGTCGCATCCCTTGAAGTTCTCCTCTATTCCCGCTTTGAACTTATCCCAGTCCGGATCCTTTTCATATCCCCCGGTAAACTTAGGGAAGGAGTCCTGGAAATAGATCTCCTCCGCAGGGGGAAGTCCGTATTTGGCTCCGAAACGCTCAACGGTATCAGGACTTATGCCCCACATTATAAGCTTAGCCCTGCCGCATTTATCTTCCACGCAGGCATTGGTAGCCATGGTGGTGGAAAGGCCTACCATGGCGATCTCAGATAAAAGTGTAGGGGATAATCTGTCTAAAACATTCCTTATCCCCACCGTTAAATCATATTTTGTTGTAAGTGCCTTGCCGCTGTCTAATACCTTCCCCTTTTCCAAGTCGTAGATAACGGCATCGGTGTATGTTCCACCTGTATCGATTCCAAGTCCGTAACTCATGTACTACCTCATTACCCCTCATCTCTGGGCTTAATAACTCTGTGAAGCTCCTCACCTGCTTTATTGAGGCAATCCAGCATCTTCGGGGAAAATGCACCGCATTCCCCGTCATTTATCATCTTAATGGCTGTATCATGGCTGTAAGCATCCTTATACACACGCTTGCTGATCAGCGCCTCATAAACATCAGCGATAGACACAATCTGAGCCCAAATGGGAATGTCTTCACCTTCAAGACCATCGGGATAACCCTTTCCATCGTATTTTTCATGATGGTATCTGCATATATCATATATGATCCTATACAAATCGTCATCATAAATAAACTCGAATTTCTCCAAAATATCACACCCCAAAGTGGTGTGAGTCTTCATGATTTCAAACTCTTCTGGGGATAGTCTTCCGGGTTTTAGTAAAATAGTATCAGATATGGCTATCTTACCGATATCATGCATAGCCGAAGCTGTTATAATGTCGGCGGCATCCTTATCGGAAATGTTGTACTCCGGATAGTCTCTTCGAAGAACCTTAAGGATAACTGCCACAACATTTTTAATGTTCCTGATATGAGCTCCTGACTCCAGATTACGAAACTCCACAACGGTACTTAAGGTCTCGATAAGCATCTCATTTGACTTCTTTAAGATCTCCGCCTGTTCGCTGATCTTTAAGGTCTGCTCCTCAACCATATTCTCCAGTCTGTTTTTATGTTTATAGAGCTCTATGGTGTTTGTAATTCGCTTGGTAACTATCTCGGGATTAAAGGGCTTGGTAATAACATCGGACACACCCAGGTTGAAGCCTCTCTTCTCTGCTTCCATGGTATAATCCCCTGTAATAAGGATAACGGGAATCTTCTTAATAAGACCGGATTCATTGATAATCTCAAGGAATTCAAAGCCGTTAAGAACCGGCATCACCAGATCAAGAAGAATAATGGTGATCCCGCTTATGTCTTCCCTCAGAATATCAAGAGCAATCTGTCCGTTCTCGGCCTCAATGACATCGTATCTATCCTTGAAAACCTCGCACAGTATGCCTCTGTTAACTTCCGCATCATCTACTATAAGAATCTTTTCTCGTTTACCTGCAGCCATAAAAAAACCTCGATATTATGCCGAAAAATAGTTGTCATAACAGGTTAATTATATATTTAACATTAATAAAAGTCAATTTTGCGTAAAAAACTAAAGGGCGTCAATTAAAGACTTCTCCATATTGGCTTTAAATCTGGTGTAGACCTTGCCGATAAAGGGGTCTTTCTTCGCCTCCTCTTCGTTCATCCTGCTGATCACCTCGTCCGAGAGCCTTGATGCGGGTTTTAAAAGGTCGGCATCTTCGTATATATCTGCCATTTTAAAACTCATCTCCCCGCTTTGACGGATCCCCAGCATATCTCCTATGCCCCTTAGTTTAAGGTCCTCCGAGGCTATATAAAAGCCGTCGTTTGACTTATTAAGTATATCAAGACGTTCTTTTGCC